>Ga0315915_1002166_pt1 | contig 24574 bp, 13 predicted proteins | sample MpolbnodulesMG_FD_207738 | JGI IMG/M metagenome (GOLD analysis project Ga0315915, IMG submission 207738) | Medicago polymorpha root nodule microbial communities from Los Angeles, California, United States - branched nodules | ecosystem: Host-associated > Plants > Roots > Nodule | place: USA...
GATCAAAATTTTAGATATATATATATATATATATATATATATATATATATATATATATATTTTACACATGACATGTTTGGATTGGATGGTGTAAAAGATTATTTTTAAGCATGTTTGCCTATTAAGTATTTTGTTGAGATTTTGTAAAATTTTGATTATTTGTAGTCACAGGAATTTTATAAGAACATACATCTATACATTACTAGAAAGTCGATGTAATAAGAACTGAATTTTATCTGCAAACTTAAGAATGTGATTTTAAAATGAAATTCTGAATTAGGACACAGTTTCATGCTTTCTACACCGTACATCAGTTGATTTATGTTATGAAGATTCGTCGAAGTTTTCTCAGTGTATTCTGCCTAACATTAACCTTGTCGTTTTCTAGACTTAATGCAAGAACAATTGGTTTCAAACTTTCAATTCATGCTTTGTACGTGGTTTATATTTGATGACACTTAAGAATGAAAAGTAAAATAAAATCCTGTGAACAATTTTATTTTTCTACGAAAGTAATTTGTTGTTAATTACAAACAATAAATAGTCTATCCATTTGGTTTTTGTTGAATCCTCAAGGATGATTTTCTCCTATTCATCTAAGACAATAGAGTGCACCAATTCATCCCAAACATTTTTCAAGATGAGACGATGATCTTTGACATAAAAACATCCAACAACCTTAACCATGTGGGCACCGGGCATTATTATGTTTTTAAAAATCATGGTTGGTCGCTTAAAATTTAAATTAATTTTCACTCCATCCAACCGGAACATGGGTAAAAAAAAATCAAAGTAGGGTCAAAATATGAGTGAGAGGGGTGGTAAATGAGAAATATAATAAATTTGAGGGGCCAAAATCGTACATTTTTAACTTAAAGCCTAAAATCACATGATTGTAAAATTTTCATGGTCAAAAGTTCAATTAAACCTTATTTTATTTTATAGTGCCCATTTTATCATGGCTAAACAAATTTATGTAAATTTTAGGTTGGATTAATATTAATTTAATGTTTTGATGACATAACAAGATAAATTAATCATATTATCTTTTTCTAATCGGTTAAAATTGTATCCTTTTTTGTTACAATAGAGAAAAAAAAGGAACTACTCCCTAACAAATGCTACACCACACATGTGTCATTAAGGAGCACACCAGACAAATCAATAAAAGATTTAGATGATTTCACCAACACAGAGTTGGACCGCGCTCCCATTTTAGCATGAACATCGACTTCCATTAAAATTAAGAGGATAAGATAAGAATATAGTTTCTAGATTTACTCTCATAAAATATGATTTAAAATTGAAAACTAATATTATAAAAGCTTAAATGCACTTCTAGCCTCTAAATATTATGATTGTACGATTTTTATCCCTCATTTTTTTTATGATCGATTATGGACCCTTATATTTTCTCTTTTGTAATTTGGCAGCTCACTCCTAATTTTCTCTAAAATTTATGCTAAGCTAGCATTAGTTTGCATGAATTTTCTATAAAACTAAAAATGCCAAAAACCAACTCATACAAGTGAAACCAATTGACTCTAAAAAAAAAAAAGTGAAACCAATTGACATCTCTAACCAATTGCATTGAAAGAAAACTCTCAAAAAATTTGGTGAAGTGAAAAATCTTAAAAGTTGTAAAATACAAAAAAATCAGTTTTAGATATAAGTGATAAATGTACGATTTTAGGCTTCAAGTTGGGAAAAATCTTACATTTTTAAATGATAAAATTATATTTATTCTAAAAAAATAAATATAATTTTATCGTTCTTTCAAACAAATAAATCTATCATAAGGGTAGATTTATTTATGATAAACATTAGACATCATTTTTTTTTACAAGTTATCATAAGACATCACTCATGTTGTGTAAGTGATTATTAAAACCAGGAATGTCCGTGACACATATTTTAATATATACTGTTCAACACATTCTTTTTTAGGAAAATATTAATTAGTGTTACGGGGCATTGGTTAAGGAAATCAAATATAGTATAAGGACTTTGGAACTTTAGTCAAAGTTAAAAAAAAATGTAAGAATTATGTTTTCAATGCAAATATTTCATTTTTTGTTTCCTTCCAACTAAATCATATACTATGTCCTATATAAATTTTGTGGGTACCGTGTGAATTTTAACCAATCAAATGAGCGCGTTAGAAAGTGTTTGTTAAAATACGTGGATTATGAAAAATGCACATGTTAGATAATTTAAGAAACGACATGCATCCTCATTATTTGTTCTGCGTAAGTTGTACTGTATCTTTGTTGGATTCTCTCTATCTCTTTCCTTTTTATTCTTCTTTCTTCCTTAACTTTTCTTCTTGCTTTCCCTTCTCACTCCAATAATGCAACAACATCAACTATTAACCACTGATGAAGCTCCCAAGATTTCCCATCAGGTTCTTCTCTTATCCATTCACATCTTAAACACTACAAAGTTCTCTGCTTTTCAATCTTATTTTTAGTCCCTGTTGGTGGGTTTGTAGTAAAAACTAATTGGTATTTGATTTTCATGCTTTTTGTTAATGTTTGATCTAATTGATATAAAGGGTTTTCCAAATTTAGCTTATTTAGTTTCTACTTAAGTAGACTTTTCAATTTTTCTGAATTTTGTTTGTTTCTATATTTAGAATGTTGATGTGAATCTAATTATGGAGTGTGAGAGAGTGAGGATGAATTCAAACACGTGTGATGTTTCAATTTCAATGCTGGAATGGCTAACTTACTTGTGATCATTTCATGGTCATGCATGTCCTGCAAATTACAACATGGTTTTTTAGATCTGTTGTTGGCAGTGGCAGTGAAAGATTCAATTAGGAAAAAGAGGGGGAAAAATCATGCATGCGGTTGTTTTATTATGCAGGGATGATTTTAACCTTGAATTGATGGTGAGGAATTTTTAGTTTTAGTTCATGGACATTACAATTGTATGTGTTTTTGAAAGTCATTGAAGTTAATGAGATTGTAAGATAGAATATTACGACGTCGTTTGATCCATGTAGCTGACGTCACTGGGATATATTAGAATTTCTTTTTATTAACTGCATCGTCTCAAGAGTTAGTGGAAAGAAATTTATAGATGTTTCTGTTGTTATTGTCAATGGTTGATTACTTGAGAATTTCTGATAATTATTGGCCTGTTAAGGAGAGGATGGCTAGTGGTTCATCACGGAATCGTTTTAGTATGCGATCTTTTGAAGTACTTGCATTGTATTTTTCACTTTTCGTTTACTGATTGATATATTTATGCGGTGCTTTGACACATTATGGAAAATTGTTGGGACTGATCTTTTGTTGTTGTTGTTAAACTGTATTTGTTTTACCCAGACTGAGACCGGGCTAAACAATGAAATATCAGATAGTGGAGCTAACGGGAGGCGCCCAGATATTTCACTACAAGTTCCACCACGACCTTTAGGGTTTGGCAGCACCGCTGGTGGAAAGGTTCTGGACCACTCCCAAAGTTTCTCTAAAGGAAGATCATCACCTGGCTTTTTGCGGGCTTTGAGCTTCAAAAGAAAAGTGAATGTAGCAGATGGTGAAAGAAGCAGCCTTCTTAATTCCGACCCTAAGACAGCTTCAGAGAGTACTAGTATGACCTCCATATCTGAAATTCCATGGTCAAGATGTAATTCTCTTCCTGTTTCCCATGCACCAAATCTATCCCCTTCAGTTGCTGCTACCCCCGTGTCTGCAAGGACATATAATGAACAACAGATTAAGCCACATGTAAGTCCTCTTGTATTTCATCGAGTTTCCTTGTTTGTGGATTTTCAAATATGCTGACTTTATTCCACAGTTAAATTCAAGGTTAAGAGTCCCATTACACTCACGAATCAGAGTGTATCAAATATGTTATCAAAGATACTAATTATTAAGTATATATGTCTCTACCAAAAGGTGAACGATGAAACTGGTCTATGTGAGATTTTCAATGACGTACTTTAAACAAGAATGATGACTTGTTGATTCAAACTCGTTTTTAATCTTTCTATAGCATTTGATACACACCACAGTTGCATCAAATTATGCTTTGTCTTAGGATGTTGGAGTTTTTTTTTTTTGTTTGGGAAATTGATTGTTGTTAACTTTGTGCAGAAAGATGTTAAATCTAAGGTTTCAAGGTCCCTTTCTATACCTGGACGAAATGTTGTTATTGTAAGATCTGTCTCTTTTAATACCCGCAGTGAACAGGACAAAGAAGATACAAATGATGGTATGTCATGTCATTTACTTTGTGCCATTGCAGTTTCAAACAGCCCTACATTTTTTTATTTCAAATTTGTATGCATGAAGAAATCTAATCCACTTTCCAAGGTTGAAATTTGCCACTTTTTTTTATCTACTCTGGTGTTTCTTCTATCATCGCGTCCTTTTGTTTCATGGAATCAAATTAGTTGGTCTCTTAAATGGATTCTTTGATGTTAATGTTTTTAGTTAAGTGATTTTTTATCATAAATAAATCGTCTAGATCATATAATCGGGTAGGAGTTTTCTTGACCAGTGAGCAAGGCTTGAAAATGTTGCTTGTTGAATAGACAAAACGAAAGCAATTTTTTTGTGTATCAGATTGCTGGGCTATTTTTTACCTGTTCATTTGTTATCGACATTGAGTTATTTTATGTTTTGTTTTTATGCCATATTTTAATCTTATAGGAACTTTTCATACTAAAACAAAGTTTATTGGCCAATCAGATCAAATAACTCCTGCGCCAGTAGAAGTTACTGAAGATGAAGAAATTCCTGAAGAGGCAGCTGTGTGCAGGATATGTCTTGATGAGTGCGATGAAGGAAATACCTTTAAAATGGAATGCTATTGTAAAGGTGACCTGAGATTGGTGCATGAAGAATGTTTAATCAAATGGCTCAACACAAAAGGAACCAACAAATGTGAAATATGCGGGAAAGAGGTTCAGAATTTACCGGTAACCTTGCTCCGTGTATCCAGCTCTATTCAACGAAGAAACAGACAGCTTCAGGATCACCAGAACTTTAATTCAGAGACAATAAGGTGATTTTGAGATACATGTTTTCAAATTAAGTTATCAATGTTATTTTTTGTGCTTTTAGCACGGATACTTTTTGCATACCTGATTATCGGTGTCCTTTTATTTAACTTATTTAGTATTAATTTTGCTTCTTTTTTTTTTACAGTGCCTGGCAAGACTTTGTGGTGCTTGTCCTGATAAGCACAATATGCTATTTTTTCTTCCTTGAACAGCTACTGGTATGCCTATTTTGCTTTGATATATTACTTTCGAAATAACCAACGTCTTCCAAAGCTCTACTTTCATTTTTAAACCCGTTAGGTTCCTTACAAGTTATAAGCATTATAATTCAGATAATTCGTAAAGAACCTCAAACACAACTTATTCATATTCATGTAAATGTTTATATATATATTTTAAACTATTTACGGCACAAATATATCTTGTACTAGACGGTGAGTGGAAGCAAAAAATAGGCAATAAGTAACTAGCTTTGCATTACTAAGATCAAATACTCCCCTTTCCTAAAAGGAGTTGGAACGATCAATGTTCTGACTTCTGAGGTGCCATTAAAATTACTATCCTTTTTCAGACATTTCCCTGCTCAAATACAGTTGATTTATATATGTCTTTATTGGAGGGGAATCCTGAATTTCATAAGAAATTACTGCATAGCCCAAGCTGTTGAGCTGAGACTCCTGAAGAAGTTTAAGAAAGAGGTCCAGGCATGACAGTCTAAATTGTGATTTGCCTTGTAAACTCGGCTACTAACAGCCTTTAATCAAAATAACAAGGCCCCATTGATTTTGCAAAAGCATTTTCTATTTTCGCATTTCCTAAAATTAGTGCTAATTTTACTTGATAACAAGGAGATACTAGACTCTTGAAGTAAACAATTGTGTGCAATTTTTGGAAACAATGAATATGCCAAAAGAGTGTTTTCCTTTGTAGCATTTCATCTTCTCTCCACCACAATGGTTCATTTCAAGAGTCTCACATCTTCTTATTAGCATGTTAAAATGAATACATATTTGAAAAAAAGGAAAACAGAAAATGTTTTCACAAAGTAAATGGCACTTAAGAAATTGCCTATTTTTTGTTTCCTTTTCAATTTCTTTGTTAATTCTATATGTTTAGTGTTTGATCAGTTGAATGAAAAGTAGAGAAAAAATAATTTCTCCATACTCTGATCTTAGTTTTTTTTCCCACTGTTTAGCTTCCTGATTTGAAGACTCAAGCTATCATTATGTCAGCACCATTTTCCTTTACTTTGGGCCTTCTGGGGTCTGTTTTTGCAATCGTCCTTGGTATAAACTCTGAAACAGAATTGTAATTCTTTTTTTCTGTTATGATATTGTTCTTTCTTTGAATGTTAAATGAATGCTTGCTTACGTTGTCTTCAGCAATCAAAGAGTATATATGGACATATGCCGCTCTTGAGTTTGCACTTGTGGCTGTAACTGTACATCTGTTTTATACTATGGTGAGTTAGAATGTTGAGATTTCTTGTTATCATTTCCCAGGATTAATGCTAGATAAATCACATGCCTACTAAATGGCAACGACTCTTGCCTTCCTTAATTTCTCGAGTTGATGCTTATATCTTCTTGCAACTTTGCATGTATGTACTATATGCATGTGACAATGACACCTTGCTATAGTCATTAACTGAACATAATTAACCACATATTTGTATTGCATTGACCGTTTAAATTGATGTCAAATTTCGATATGTAATTTGTGTTTTATTGTATCTTTTCTCATTTATTTAATCCACAATAGTGATAAAACCCTCAATTTTGTGTACCAGTCTTTTTTAGCTCAATAATGATTGAATCACTAAATCATAACTTAAATTACATTGGCATCTTTTTGGAATAGTATGCAATCAATATTCAATATATTATCCTGTGATTATTGGAATGTCTTTAAGCTTACCCTTGATGTGCTAATGCTTTGTGACTTACTTTGTTGCAGTTGCATTTGGCGCCAATTTATTCAATACTACTTTCAACAGTTTTTGGTTTTGGAATTGCTATGGGAATCAACTATGTGTATATCCAGTATGTTACTTGGAGACTTCAGGTCTCTATTAATGAGAACCCAGCATAATCTCCTCTGAAAGAAAACATCTTCATGGATTTTCTTTGTACCTACCGGCATCTTGGCCTTCTATCATACTAGTTATAGCCATGTGCAATGCACAAGTGGCATTCAACGATTATGAGCTAGTTTAAGATATTGTCAAAATTAATGTGTAGAAATAGGAATGTGAAGACATAAGTAGTTGTAGTAAGCACGAGATACAAATGTATATTTGAATCTAAGAATGGCAGCAGCAAAATGATTATCACACAGAAATATATTCATCCGCTAAGTCCAATCAAGAAGACATTGTAGCCGATATGGTCCGTAAAGACATCAACCAACTTTGTAGAATAAAATTCTGTTGTAGGATGTATTGTCAAAATTCCCTTGGCATCATGCCAATAATTTAATTGCATATTCAAGTGCAATAGAAAGAATTATGGTTATATTGCAATATGAATTTGTAAAAGTCAAGCTTTAGCTTAGTGTAGCAAGAGAAACATAACAAATTACACTGCAAAGAAAGAAGGATTATACCTAAGTAGCACCAAAACAGAATCAATAAATTATCAAAAGAAAAGTTAGAGAAGGTGGATGAACAAAATCATTCTCTGATCTGTAATATGCAGGAAAGCAAGAGAAACAGAAACTTTAATACATTTTTCTTATTATAATAATAAAACACAGTTCATTTAATAGATTTTTATGTTAAAAACCTATGAAGGGACAAAAAGGCCACATTGCTTGCTATTGCAGGCAATAGTTTTGGCAAGACACTGACTGTAATGACAAGCAATTGCACGTGGTTCCATCTTTCATCCATAGAGCATACAAATGATTCATGATAGCAAAGAAAATTTAATTTTCTATCCAAAATGTAATGGCTGGAGTTTACATTTGTATTTTCATGTTCAATCAAATAACATAGTTGTTGATTTTAGGCTCTTGTTTGGTTTTCCAATCTAGATATTGGCAAACCCAAATGGAAGCAAGGAGATGGTTACTTTTGCAATATAAAGTTAGTTTTAACTTGTGTTTTCAAACTTTTTAATCCAAATTTGAACTTTTCAATAGTTCATGTGCAACTAAGTAGGCCAATACAAAGCCAAAAAGCAAAGTATCTTCATACACAATGTTAACAAAATCAAGCAAAAACTTCAAAATAAAGATAAATATAATATCCTTAATGTGTGGGTAAAAGTGAGGGAGATATTAAGTGCATTAAGGAAGTTGGAATCTAAGTCCCCTTCATCAGCAAAAATGCTTATCTTACACTGAAAGGAAAAGCAAGTTAATTAAGGAAGAAAATGTGTAGTGTTTGTAATTTAGTCTATGCAGCACAGGAATAAAGCTCCAAAATGTATCTAAAACAACCCTATAGGCTATAGTTATTGCATGTCATGCTTTCCTCTTTATTCTATATCCTGATTTCATTCTTTAACCTCTTTCTATATCCTGATTTCATTCTTTAACCTACCCTTGTTTCTTGAAACATGTAAATTTGAATTTAACTCTTCTAAATGAGTACTCCCTTTAGAGTATAGAGCAAGTAATTTTATTTATCTTTTGGGTTCAATCTGTCTAGCGGCAAAACTCGCACACATTAAATGCACATAAGTGAGAAATTGAGGATTCGAACTCACGTCTTAGCATAACGAATATCCATGTAGTCTTTTACCATATAAATTGTACTGGCGGGATGAATAGAGTAAGTAATTTAATCATCAATAAGCGAAGTAATTGTTTATATTTCAAGACATCTATAATTCGTTGTAAATGTGCACATAATATCAACTACAGATTTAAAGTGAATTTAATCCTTACATATTCTTTTTACTTCCTCCAAGCTTACTTCAACATATACTTTTTGTGAATGGAAACAATAAAATAATAAGCAAAGTGACTAGTTTTCTCTCTATATATAAGTACTAATAAAGAATGAAGATAAGTAATTAAGCTCTCCAATCTCACACACAATGTTCTAACCATTGGAAAGCTTGGTTAGCTAGCTCTTAAAATGGCTGAAATTGAGTTTGAAAGTTTGTTTAATCATGCCATGAGAGGGCAATGGAGAGAAGTTTTAGAGTCATATGAGAAAAACCCTGAAATATTGGAGGCAAAGATCACAAAAGCAGAAGACACAGTGTTACACATTGCTATATACGTGAGCCAAACAATTTTTGTGACAACATTGTTAGATAACATAAGCCAAGACATGTGCAGGAACATTCTAAGAATGCAAAACTCAAAGGGAAATACTCCCCTTCATGTTGCAGCAGAGCTTGGGAATGTAGACATTTGCAACAATATAGCCAGAAGAGATCCCATCCTCATTTCATATCGAAATTTTGAAGGCGAAACTCCTCTTTTCTTGGCAGCTGTTCATGGAAAAAGAGATGCTTTCTTTTGTCTTCATGGTCGCCAACAGAACAAAGATGATGACTCACTTTCAATCAAAAACAATGGAGACACCATTCTTCATTCTACCATATCCAGTGAATACTTTGGTTAGTGTCATTGCTCTGCCGATCACATAAAAATTACACGAGTTTTACACTTATATCGAATCATAGTTTATGTAGCATAGTTATTAAACGCTTGTTATATATCAAGCAATCTATTTTATGAAATATGGCTAAGTTCATTATTATCTGACTCAACTTCTATATATTAATTTCTTTCAAATTAATTGAGTGTACTAGTGTAATGAATTGATATGTAGGTTTGGCACTTCAAATAATTGGAATGTATCCAAAGCTTGTGAATGCTGTAAACCATGAAGGATTATCACCTCTGCATATTCTTGCTAGGAAGCCTAATTGTTTCAGAAGCTGCACAAGGATGGAGTTGATTGATCGTATCATCTACACTTGTAAGTTACATCATTTTTCTGTAATTAATTTCATATGATTATTATATTTGGTCCCACATGATCTTATATTATAAACTTATTTTTATTTAGGAGATATAAAATATACTAAATTTTACTAATTGATCGGTGATGGAAAACATTTATCCTGTGCACGAATCATACTTGTCAACGATTTCTTCAGAGACTCAATTCAGAAAACATATCGAAAATACTAAATTTTATGATTTTGATGATGATAAAAAAAAAACATTTATCTCGTGTATGAATTGTATGAACCAACAAAGGCACAAAAACATTTTATGTGATTTGTTCGACTCAGGGGAGATTCGGATTATATAATCCGAAAATTTGCAAAAGTGGTTCCAATTATATACAAAACGAAAAATTCGGAGGACACCCTAGAAGTCGGAGGACCCAGTTTGCTGATTCTGAGGTCTAGCTAAGAGCCTCATCAGCCGTCGTTGAGCTGCACCTTTTCCATTTCCACAACAAACCTCAGTCCAATGCTTGTAACCAAAAGCTTCTCTGTGAGCTTGATTTAACTACTCTTTTTTCTGTTTGTTCTGATCACAACAGCTCAGTTCTCTATATGATTTTTCTTGTCTGTCTCATTTTCATCTCTTTCTGAATTGCAATCTCTATGCTTGAATCGATGAGCTGGGAACAAAATCGATGTAGTATCAGTGCATCAACTGTTGGTTCATCATTGCACCAACTATGATTTTTTTTAATTAATTATAGTAGTGAGAGAAGGTTTAATTGAAGTGAGAATGTTATGTGCAAACGCACAATCACCATTGAAGGAACTATGAGGCCCAAGAGAGCGATGATCCAACCCAAAAGGATTGTTGTTAAATGTGGAATGACTATGTTGCATTAAATATACTGATTGGCTTCTACGTATGGAATAGATTAAGAAGGATCTAGAATAATCTTGCTTATATAAGATTTTGTACTTTCTCCATTAGAATCATCAATGAACACACTTTGATCTTCATGTGACAACACAATCAACACACTTAAAATTTTCTGTGTTAAACTCGCCTGCTCCACACGGATTTGATGCCACAAATTTGTTTGTTGCCATACCTACACACTTTTATCGTAGAAAGAAGTAGATGTTCGGCCGTTTCTAAATCAATTTTGCACCATAGGCAGTGAACCTTGATGTTAAAAATGATTTTATGAGAATTCGATCAATTGTAAAAATCATTTCAAACTCATTTGTTATAAATTAAAAGAGTAATTATGACATCCAGTGCATTAGATATTTGATGTTAGTAATGCACTATCTAGTAACTTATTATATTTGATGTTCTTGTTATTGTTAAATGAGTTTTACGTTGATTTCATTAATATAAAGTAAATTCATCCAGTCATTTCATGTAAGAATTTAATTGACATGCAGTGATAACGCAAAGACATTTTTTTCATCAATCAATCATAATTGTTATCGTTAGATCATTCAAAGTATTTGAATTTGATCATATCTAACTTATCGGTTATACAAACGATGATTCATGATTGACCGATAATGTAATAAGTTTTACACTCACAATACATCAAAAATTAAAAATTAATATTAGGTGTTTGTGTCAGTGTCAGGATCGTTTGTTGATGAGGACAAGGAAGAAAGATATGACCATATTAACGAAGCACGCACTCAGACTTCTCATCAGTATCCATTGAACTACGGAACATGCATGACCTTCTTATCTTTGTTGAACAGTGGCTTTAAAGTAACAAGTATGTCAATCTTGTTTCATTTAATTACTTAGTTGTTTTTTAACTTATAGTTATTACAAGCATAACTTGTCTATTCTTTATCAATTATAATACAGCAACAGGAAAAGATGCAAATGCTGCAACTAGTGATGAAGAGAATAATTTCTCTCAAAAATTTGGTATTATAATTTCTTCTTGCAAACTATGATTCTAGTCATATACCTTCTAAACTTGAATCAAAATGTTTCAGATTTAACAATTTATAAAGCCATTTCAAATATTGTGAATTCATGGTTACAACTAAATGTCATTCCATCCAAGGTTTTAAAATGCATTTGTGGTCGTAATTCTAAAAACAAATTACATATTAATGTGAATGTAGCTGCTATTCTGGTCGTAATGTGGTTGCAGAGACCTCAAAAACATAGAGGCCAATATTGCAGTCAGCATGACTGCGGACCACAATTTAAATCCATCTTATACAAATCAAGAATCACATTTAGGTTTTTAGTTTTATATTTTCATTTAGTATATGGTATGCATGTTAAATGTTAACTGCAATTGAAAGTTTCCAAATTTATGTAGATTTGAGATAACATCTATATGTTTATGTACATGTAGAGCAAGGGCAACCAAAGAGAGAAAAGAAACATTACCTGTTCCCTCCCAATTGGGAATCCATGATCCGACTTTTAGTCCTTGGAATGAAGGCCTGCCTAATCATTTTTGGTGTTGGTAAGTACATAAAATATAAGAATCAGAAAAAACTTGAACATTTTTTTGTTTAACTGAGTGGAGTTAACAATCATAGGAGCAACATGGGTAGAGAAAATTCAGAGGAGGAAGGAAAAACATATTCAGGCTAAGCAAGTGATGAATGAACTGATTCAACGCGCTTCTATATTCAAGTATGATTTCACAGGACCAAGTCCTCATGTTGAAGAACTTGATGGTGGTGATAACATAGGTAAAATAAAGAGCTATACGGAAAATGAGGCTATTGAGAAAAGGAGAACAGTGTCACCTATTTTAATCGCAGCAAAGATGGGAGTGACTGAAATGATTGAAAAGATTCTAGATGTGTACCCTGTGGCTATTCAAGATGTGGACAGTCAGAACAAGAATGTTGTTCTTTTGGCCATAGAAAATAGGCAACCTCATGTATACAGTTTGTTAAATAAGAGGAGTGTAATCAAAGAGACTGCATTTCGTCAAGTTGATATCAATGGCAACAGTGCATTGCATCTTGCTGCCACTTATAGGAGGTTTAAGCCTTGGCGTGTACCTGGTGCTGCAATGCAAATGCAATGGGAATACAAGTGGTATAAGGTAAATATTATTTCTCCATGTTTAATTATTTACCCTCCCTATAGTTTAGAAATTTTCACAAACTAGCAATTTGTCATGTTACATGTTACTTTATGGGAATCTAGCTTATGTTTTTTGTAATCATGTTATTGATATGAAGTATCGACCTACGTTGTCAATGACAAATCTTTGTTGGAGAACATGATCGTCTTTAGTATGTTTTTCCCTCTCGATCACCTTTTTTAATCCACATGACTCGAACTAGATATATTGTTTAAGAGATGTGAGTTTAGTTCTACTCGAACCAATGTTACGTTGGTGAATTTAGTTTATCGAACAATTAATAGTTTGATTGAAACTTACTTTTGCTTGTTTTGTCCTAAGTGGATTTCATTGTAGCCTAATTGATTAAATTATGTACGGGTAAAGTATAATATTCTAGTCACTCATGATGTTTGTATTTTTCAGCTTGTTAAGGACTCCATGCCACCTAATTTCTATGAACGTTATAATAAGGATGGGAAAACAGCAAAGCAGGTCTTCATCGACACACACGGACAACTTGTAAAAGAAGGTGGTAAATGGCTCACCAAAACCGCAGAATCATGTTCAGTGGTAGCAGCACTTGTTGCAAGTGTTGCATTCACAACCTCAACATCTATCCCAGGTGGTTATGATGATGATGGTATACCAATATTCCTAAAAAAGCCTGTTTTCAAACTCTATGCTGTAGCATCACTTGTTGCACTTTGCTCCTCTGTCATGTCTCTTGTTATGTTTCTTTCGATACTAACGTCCCGGTTTCAAGAAAAGGATTTTCTTGTGGACTTGCCAAAAAAGCTTCTTCTAGGGTTGACTACACTCTTCACATCTATAGCATCTGTATTGGTCTCATTCTGTGCAGGGCATTTCTTCATTGTTGAACACCAGCTGAGAGTTGCAGTTTATCCCATATATGCTTTAACATGTTTGCCTGTGTCCTTTTTTGCCTTGGTCCAACTCCCTCTGTACTTTGATCTGAGTTCGGCTATGTTTCGGAAGGTTCCTCAGCGCAGCTACAAAGTGTTCTTTCACTAGTTGCTCATCATTAGTTTAAGCAACTCTTGTTCTTTCATGAGGAGTAGTAATTGTATAATCAAATCCCTTTGATATATATTATAAACAATAAACACTTTTGGACTATGACTATGTCTTAGTTAAAGAATTTCTTTTAATTGGTAGGGAAGTGTTATGAGGAACTTTTGGTTCTCGCTGTGCACTCACTTTACCCCATTACCATACATTTAAGTGCAATCTTGCCCCAAAAATTAAAAGGGAATAAAGCGTTTCATTCACTCTCCATTGTAACAAACACAGACTCAAGTTAAAGAATCTAATTACCTCACCCCACTTATTTGTCATGTTGGATTCATCTCAAACGAGGGAACCATGAAGCTAGAATATATTACGTAATACTAAAAACACTAAAAGAGTACATGTCTGCCAACCTCTTTCCTGAAAATACACAAATGTGTGGATTATTAATCATTTCACAACAAAAATGTATTGAAAAGCGTGCAAACATGTTTGTGTTGTAAAAGAAAACCAAACACATGTCCTCGTGAGCATAGCTCAGTTGACAAGAACATGCATTGTTATATGCAGGGGCCGGGGTTCGAACCCCGGACACCCCACTTATTCACCTTGAAAAAAGTGAATTCTAGCCACTACGCTATTTGAAAGAAAAAAACGCACTTAAAAGACAAATCCAACTCAAAATTTCAATTTGCAAGCACTTCCATACACTAGGAGCATAACATTATAAAATATGAACACATCACATAGGATACCTCCGATTCATCATACTATTTTTACTTCATTGCAGAAGCACTACCCAGGTCCACAGCTAATACTGGGATAGTATTAGTTGCTCTTATTATTATTAGCACCACAATTCAATTGTTACAAAAGAATTGCAGAATGGTGCAAAATAACCGAAAGAAAAGAGGGGAAAAAAACATATTTCACATTATTCTCCGTGACAAATATACATTAAAAAAATTGTCTGGACGTGGACCAGGAAAAATCTACAAGTGATCTAAACTATAAATAAACGTCAAGAAAGTTGAGTGAAGAAACAAACAACTCTAATTGCACTTAGTCACAGGAGTAAATTTTCTATTATCTCTTTTCAACCATACAGTGGAACGGGTTTTCTTCACGTGGTCTGCAAAAAGAAGATGCCTGCAACCAAGAGGTGAATATCAGGAATGAACTACCATAAATATTAGCAAACATAACCTTAATCATAAAATCTGTGGTCTAGAGGAAGCAGTTTGTTTAAGCACATTAGAAATTAAAATCTTGAAGCAGAAATTCCTGCACTAGGAATTGGATAAACCAAAAAGTTCTAAATCCCCCTAACCCAAAGGACAAGACCTGTGTTGAATGAAAACATTGTTAACGAGCACAAAAACAACAAACAACTAACCTTTCATACTCCAGCTTCTGAGTAACTATGCCATTCAACAATAATTCTGAACTGTACACCATTGCCCCTGCAAATGTAACACATAGCATTTTTAATCTTGCGCAGAGGATAAGTTTTTAAAGTCAAATGAAACAGTTTCTAACCCTTTTCAAGAAAAGGCACACAAGAGGCATAATCTTCTTCACATGATAGGATCAGAAGATCATCTGGAATTTTATGGTCCTTCAAAGCAGATCTGCCAACCCTCTCCACTGCCTAGGAGACACGGTCACAAGCAAAGAGATATTAGGGGAGAGAGAGAGAGAGAGAGAGAGAGTTCAATTATGCGAACATGGATCTATGTTTCAGAGCCCAGAAGACAACAATAGACAATTTCACGATTAAAAATCAGTAATGAACTGCAATACTAACTCATAATAAAATTAGAATGAAGTTAACAAGGAAAATTCTTTGTTTGATCTAGCAATTGTTCACGGAAAAACATGGAAGCGAAGAAATATTAAACATATATTTTTCTTCAACCGCAGATGAGCATAGCTGGAGAATAATCACGAAGAATGATGCATACCTGGCCATGAACTGCCGATACTAAACTTGAAATGATCTCTTTACTGGGTTTAGTATTTGGGGTGATCAATACTCTTCGACCCTGCAGAAAATTATGATGATTCATCAGGAGCAACAAAAAGAAAATGCATCTATTTGTATTTGAAATAGGCTTAATTAAGATTTTGTCCTTCGAAGTTTTGCATCAATTTTGGTTCACTTAGTTTTGGTGCAGTAATTAATCCACTCAAGCAGATAATGAGACATGCAATCTTTTTTACTAGAGCCGGCACTAAATTTTGCAACACCTTGTTTGCTAACCAGGGTTACAATTAGACGATGCAGCACAACTTTACATCATCAAAAAGTATAAGATCAACACCAAAAAAAACAGGTTGCTTAATCGCATCAGGTCAAAAAATAAGGAAACACTACTGAACGATTGATGCTAGAGGGACATAAATGAAAAGTTGTTAAATTAAGAGGATTAAAAGTCCTAGTAAAGCATATATATCAACAAACAAGTCTTTATACACTTGGGTAGGGTTTGCAAGTCATATATACAGATATATTATATATAGTATAAATTAAGTGAGGTCAGATGCATACCATGACCAAGCAATATTTGCATAGGTGGTCAACATAGAAATTACTTAAGATATGTGATCAATCCAAAAGGTCAAATAACTTACTTCTAATGGTCAATATTTGATCCTTTCTTATCATGAGTTCCACATATTTACCTCTAAAAGCGGATGCTTGGATGCCCGTGCTAGTGAGACTGGCATGCTGAAACCAAACTCCTTTTCCTTTTTGGCATCCCTCAATATGTAATTTTTCTCATCCATAAAACAGTTAGCTTGTCCACAGCTCTCAATCCACAAGTGTGTGACCACCGGTTTTCCAAAAGCAATAGCTTCTAACATATTCCGTGTACGCACAAATTGATCTGTTATGAAATGGGTTGCATCTGCAACTGAGGATGCTACAGAAACTCCAAGTCGTGCTAGTATCTGTAATAAACACGAAAAACAAAATTTAGCTAAAACCCAGCTACATGTATGTATTTGCACATAGGAGTTTCTAAAAATTCAGACCATACCTTTTTCTGATGCTTAATAATATCTTCATCCAAGTGGCGGCTGTAAAGAATTCGAACATCACTCATATCCTTCCTCTTCCTTGAATCCTTAGAGGGAGTCATTAATTCAGGTCTACTGGCACTTAAGCTACGCATTTCCTTAAGAAGATCATTACGAAATACTTTGTGAAGGCATGATTTTGAAAGATTTCTATTGCATGATTTCTTGTAATAATCATCACCCATACAAACAGGGGATGCATTGTTCACGGGTGTCTTGCAGTTAGCTGGAGATGTGGTAGCCAGGTCAGGCGACTTGTATCCATCTCTTGGCGATTCATTTGGAATGGCAACCTTCAAATTTTTGTTGGAGAACCAGACATCTGCATTATTTTTAACATTTGAATTCAAATTTGACTCCAAATTTTTTCTTTGCATTTGATCTTCAGAAGGTACTACCAAACCACCAGATGAAGATGAAGGACTGGGGTTATTCACATGTGATTTGACAACAAAACGAGTCCTCATTTTTCTCTTCCGCGTAGTAGATTTCTCAATAACTTCAGTTTGCTCAAATGACTTAGATGAACCTTTCCCAATATCTTCTGTTTGCTTGAATGACTTAGATGAGCCAGCTAAATTCTCAGATCCTTCATCATGATTAGAAAACTTATTAATCCGAAGAGATCTCCTTCTTCTAGGATAATCTAATGTATCCACAGCAACGCCATTACCAATATTTTCCTTTGAAGCAAATTTCTCCTGTTGACACAATTCAGTAGTATCATCTACTGCAAAATGATCAGAAAACCCCAGAGTAGATTCAGGACCCAACCCTTTGGCCGCTTGTAGAGCAGCTCCACTACTTTTCTCATGGGGGTCAATCCTTGTTGCCCCTTCTCTCAAACTTTTCAATGATGTGTCCACTGCTAATGACCGTCTAGTTCTACGAGCAATTGGTGTACAATGAAAATCATCACCATGAAATTGTTTTTCATTGACAGTACTCCCTCCATCATTACTTTTGAGATTATTTAACTCATCAAGCTGATGTCTTTTTAAAGCTTCGGCTGACTTTCTTCTCTCACCGACCGGAGACGACACTATTCTACCATTTTCATTAGCACCAGATGTTTGGTTGCCTTCTGCATTTAGCTTACTCTTCTTTGATCTGCTCACCACATTGCTCTTTTCACACTGCCCAACCTTTTTAGTACATTTCTTTGATAAACCTGAAGTTTGCAAAACTGATTTAACATCAACTTTCCTTTTCCTGTCATACTTTCCTGTATGTTCCTTTGGTGTAACTGGCCCCATTTTTCCAGTGGAAGAGTTATTGAGTTGATAAGATGACCTGCTTCTAGTAACACGAGTGGCATCATTAGTTACATGATCAACAACCTCCACAGTGTTGTATAAGGCTTCCATAGCTTCAGCAGCTATTTGAGTATCTACACCTACATTCAACATTTCATGTCCAACTTCATTACTATTAGGTTCCATCTCTCCTCTGGAGCAATTGGCGTCAACTTGTTCATCCAATTCATCAGCAATATTCCTTTCCAACTTTCTTGTTGCTTCTTGTATATTATCATCCCTTAGTTTCAGATTATGCATCCCCAGTCTTGATTCAGATCGAGCAGCAGTCTTCCTTTTAACTGGGATACTTGATTGTTCTTCCTCTTCCTTATCACCTTTTGGTCGGCGTGATTTGATCTTCCGGCATCCTGGCAAAGATCTTGGCCTATGAGTTCCATCCTCAAAGAAATATTCCTTTCGTCTTAGGTATATACCTCCCCCGCTTTCATCCTCGTGGTTATCATCCCAGTCATAAATCTCAGTCTGTTTAGCTCTGCTTCTATCATTAATTTTCTTGGACAAACTTTGTGGCCCTTTTATGCAAGGAAGTGGTTCTGACTTTTTCTCCTTATTAGTAACATGTGTAGTTTCTTCATCCAACTCCATAAAACTACTTTTGATAAACCTATCTATACAATCAAGAGCATTGAGCTGAGATAATTCCCCGGGTTCTTGAGAGTTAACATAGCTTAACCTTTCCAATTCTCCATGGTAGTCAGGTAACTTATCCAAGCTATCTCCTTTGTTGAAATCATCATTACTGAGAGAAGGTTCATTTGTTTCAACAGGTAAATCATCATAGGAAAGTTTTCTCACTGTCGATCTAGCAGAATTAGACATACTTCCACTCTTAAATCCCTCAATTTCTACATTGTGTTTCCCATGATTTACTTCCTGATCAAATTCCCTAACCTTCTCGGAAGATCCAAGAAAGGATTCTCCTTTATTCTTTACAGCATGTGGTTCCTGACAAAACTGATTCATACCCATTACAGAATTGGACTGATCTTCGGTATGTTTTGAATTCATACTGCGCTTAGCTAGACCAACTTCCCGCAAAGTTTCTGCACGGAGAAATGTAAACCGCAGTGGCATTGAACCTGAAAGAAAATAAAAAATTTGCTAGAGGATCAAAAGATGAAGAATATTCGCATGAAAATAAATCAGAGAATAGTTAACTTTTCAATGCATTTAGTCCTTTGGTGAAAGTGAAGATAATCACACAATAGTTGGAAATAAAATACTTTAGAAAGACGGTGATGCAAGGATGGCCATACCATTTAAAATAAGGACAAAACTTACCTACATTACCACAGGTGCTGTTGGTACTACTGTTAACTAAAAATATAACTTCCAATTGTCAAATACAATTATAACTTATAAGCAACTTCTCATAACTAACTCAAGATCTTTGTTCTCTGCATGTTATATTTTTATTTTTTTTGGTAGTGGCATGTTATATTTTTATTGAGAACAGCAGCCATACCTTCACTCTTTTAGGTAAGTTTTTTCCTTAAAATAATTTCCTAGCATTTAAATATCTGCAAATTAATCACAACACAGTAACAAAGGATAAAAAAATGGTAACACTTCAGTCCACCTCTTCCTCTTCATCAATCAGACTAATACAACAAAAATGACAACAACTACAACAACAAAGTCATATTCCACTAAGTGGGGGTCAGCTACATGGACCAAATGATGCCATAATGTTATATCATAGATCATAGTTCAATCCAACTCATTAATCTCTAGATCTTTCTCAATAGTTTTCCAGCTCTTCCTCTACATCTAGTGATTCAACCTAGTCTCCTTACTACAGAATCTACAAGTCTTCTCTCTACATGCCCAAACCACCTAAGCCGGGTTCCCACCACTTTTTCTACAATAGACACTACCCCAACTCTCTCTCTATATATAGTTGTCATTTATAATCATAGCTCATCTAATCATACCACACATTCAGCGCAACATCCTCGTCTATACTACATTTTATTTATTCTAGTGTTTGTTCTTTACTGCCAAACACTCTGTCTCATCACTAACTTAAAGGAAACCAACTAAAAATTCTTTTTTAAAGGCAAAAGTCATAAAAGCTTAAAAACTTGATTCACATACAAACTTAACAGTTACCAATAAGAATTAGTAAAGTAATCAATTACCAGAAGTGTGTTTCTCGTCACCACTACACTCATTGATTGATCGATCAACATCATCCTCGCGAGCCGCAGACCCACCACTGTCCCTACACTGATGATCATCAACACCATCATCATCCATATCCTCCAAAACCTCAGTTCCATCAGATTCATACCCTTCAACCAACAACTCCGTATCAAAATCATCAAACTTCTGAGTCTCACCAGAAATATCATCCAACACTTCAGTTTCATCGCCAAGATCCACCGCCTGAGTTTCATCATCATCAAACGGCACCGTATCATCAAAGAATCGATTTTCTTTGTCATCATCATATTGACCTAAGATTCAATAGGTTAAAAAAAAACAAAAATTGAAGAATTAGGTTAAATGTAGATCAAAGAATCGTAGAGCGAGAGAAAGAGAATTACTTGAGTGAGAAGAGGAATCGTCATCGAATGGTTGAGTATCTGAAGTGTTTGTGGAAATTCGATGTTCTTCGTCTTTCGCCATTGGAGTTATCAATCGAAAAAGAAAACCCTAAAATTGAAAAATTGAATTAGGGCACAGAAACTGAGAGAAGAAAAAGAAAAGGAATCTTTTTTTTTTTGGAGGGAAAAGGTAGCGGGTTTTTTTTCAGAGATAGAAAGTGTTGCCACTATAGATATGTTTTATCTGAGAAATCAAACAAAACGGGCATTTGGTCTAGTGGTATGATTCTCGCTTAGGGTGCGAGAGGTCCCGAGTTCAATTCTCGGAATGCCCCTTTTTCCTTACCTCTATTTATTTTTATTAACGCTTTATAATATTTCCACTGCACTGTAGTTTTTTTTTTATGTAATTGCACCATAGTTTTAGCTTTAAATTACTTTTTTATATTTTTCTATCAAATTATCTTTTTCTTTGTCATCTGTTCTTTTTTTTATGAGAAAAATTTGGGGCGATGGAATGGTGATTAAGTTCAAGCAAGGAAAAACATTTTTTTATGACATTTTTTTTCCCAAAAAAAGGAAAGACATTTTGGGTTTATAGAGTTGACATTTTTATCTCTTTAAGGGCCGTTTGTTTTGGATTTTTTTATGAAAAAACCAATTTTTTAGTAAAAGAAATCTATTTTATCATTTTTAAGTGTTTGTTTATAATTTTTTGAAAAATCATTTTATCAAAAAAATCTATTTTTACTCTAAAATAAAAAGCTATTAGGATTAACTTTTATTAATATCTATTTTTTTCAAACATAAGGAGGTAAGACATGAACTAGTTAAAAAAAAATTAAATAAATTTTTGGATAGTAAACAAACACAAATAGCTTTAGATTTATTTTTAAAATCTCTAAAGAAAAATCTCTAAATTTTTTTAACACAAAATCTATTTTCTTCAAAGCTAAAACAAACGCACCCTAAAAGTACGAGTGGAGCTAAAATCTGAAAACCGTCAAATTTAATATTTTTTTTACCATTAGACTAAACATTTGGAGTTTTATTACCTTTCCTTTTGTTGCTAATAATAATGAACAGTAATATACATTATTATTTTCTATTGATATGAGTTGGTATTTGTGTTTTAAATTCTGGTGGCTTAACAATCTATAGACTGGGATGAGTTGGATATATAAAGCATAACTCATGGTAAAATACTTGGATTTGTTGGATGTAGAGCATGTTTGGATTAGACAAAACGATGAAAACAATTTATAACAAGCTCATGAGCAAATTTTGACTTATGTTTTAAGTTTTTATTGATAGCTTATGAAAATAATCTATAACTTATATAAGAGTAGTCCGACTCTATTCATAAACACTTAGAGAAAAAGTTGGACTCTACAATCTACACTTCAAAAGAAATGGTATAAAAAGCTTTAGATACTAAGTGACTGTATTTTTTTAGAAATGCTTTTGGAACACTGTTTTAAACAACTTACACCATATAAAACTAGTGTTTTAAAAATTGAACTAGCTGGTTGGACTGGTTGAATTGAGAATCGGGTGCGTAACCAATCCAATCTAGTTATTGGATCAGTAAGTAATTGAACCATATCGAACTGGCCATAGCCGATGAACCAGGGTTTTGACAAATCGGTCGGGCCAATATTATATTGCAATGTTCTGGCGGAAGGAGCGTATTGAACTTGTGACATATAATTAGGGGTGGACAGCGGACGGGTTCGGGTGGAGTTCGGGCCCAAAACCCAAATCCGAGCCAACCCGCTGGTGACATATTCAGACCAAACTCGTCCGTTTATTAGATCGGTTTAAACGGTTGTGGTTTTTCGGTTTCGTCAGTTTGTTCGGTCGGACTTCACCGGTTTAAAAGAAACAAAAAAAAAAAAACTAAAACTCAGATTCTAAAGAGGAGAAGGAACATGATGCATATACATAGAAACCAAACAAACTTTCATTCTCATACAGATCTGAAAATTATGATGATGAATGGTGTTGCTTCATGCGTTGTGCTTCAAGGAAGAAGATTTTCATATTCATTGTAAAGGAAGATAAGCTCTTAAGGATTCTCAAATATTCTTCAATTAATATGAAACAAGGTATCATTTCCTGTTTTGAGCTCGGTTGCCACTGTGAGAATCAAAACAACCAAGGATAGTAGTTACCATCTTTGAAATTTCATTACCTGTGTTACATTGACAAGAAGGATGGCTCCATAAACTTGCCCAATTGACAAAGCTTTGATAGGCTTGACCAAGAAAGACAACTTTGCTACTGATTGTTTAGCTAAGTTAGGTGTCATTCATGAGTTCTAAGAATTTGGCAGTTCTGGATGCATCCCATCTATTTTGTCTTCTTCGTTGTGTGTTGTTTAACTGACATTTTTTTTTTTAATAAAAATGGGCCAAACATATTTGTCTGCTCTTGTCATATTAAGACCAAAAAAATGATTAAACGTTGTCATAGAAGCGAAGTTTGTTGTTAAAGAGGCAGCAATGAAATTATTTCAACATAAAAAGGGGCATTCGGAGAATCGAACTCCGGACCTCTCGCACCCAAAGCGAGAATCATACCACTAGACCAAATGCCCAATTGTGATATGAAAGTAGCTGTTATTTTTGTAATCGTAGCGAAAGAGCAACAAAACCTACAGAAACAATTATCTTATATCTTATAGTTTATCAAAACATTGCCATCATGCATAATCATAAGTCTGGTTTTTCAAAAGCATGATTTAAAACATGCTAGTAATATACCTTTTTTTACGCAGACATGTTAGTATTATACATGGTATATTAGTCCACAAATTTACAACAAATGACATAGTCTAACAACATTCTTTAGGTTAACATATTCAATTACTATTTTACGAATTCATGAGACTAAAAAAATGTCCAACCATTGTTTATAATGTTAAGTACTCACCGATGGACTTAACTCAAATTACCCTCAAAATATCTAACAATGTTATCCAAAATATCTTTAGTGTAAAATTATAACTTATTGAACTAAGTTTGTATATATGTATTAGAACCGTTTGCATTTAGGTATTTGAATTGAGTTTTTCTTGATACAGGTTTATTAAACGTGCTTTAATTTTCCACCCTATGCCTTTCCTCGTGCATCCTATTTTTTTCCCAAAATACCCCTCGTCCGGATTATAGAAGATGGAAGATGATGTCAGTTATGAATAGCTGGATTCGGATTATATAATCCGAAAATTGTAGATAACTTCCGGATTATATAATCTGAAAAGCGTAAATCACCCCGTTGAAAGTCAACAAAAGGGGATGGTGAACGATTGGAAAGTAATAATAATGTCTGGATTATATAATCTGGACTGCATCAGTACAAAGGCAGAAGCCATCTGTTTTGGCTAAGCCTCTGTTTTAGAGCAGATTTAGTCAATTTTGTTGGCCTTCGACCATATGCATGTTGAGGACAAAATCCTTATTTGATGTTTTAAAGATTACAAACATTTAATACTTGTTTTTCAACTTGTTATCTACTAATGAATTTTGTGAGAAATGTTTCATGAGAATGCTCTTAACAA
>Ga0315915_1002167_pt1 | contig 24573 bp, 16 predicted proteins | sample MpolbnodulesMG_FD_207738 | JGI IMG/M metagenome (GOLD analysis project Ga0315915, IMG submission 207738) | Medicago polymorpha root nodule microbial communities from Los Angeles, California, United States - branched nodules | ecosystem: Host-associated > Plants > Roots > Nodule | place: USA...
TAAAGTCACTCACTTTCATGTGGTTGAAGGAGAAATACCCTACGCTCTCCCTCAATTTACATGCCTGGTGGCTTAGCCCATTCTCTATTTTGGGCATAGGTTGACTGTTATTTCTGTTTCTATTTTCGCTGTTTAGTGATTGTAAATATTGTTCTGACACAGTTGTTTCTCCTCTGGTACTCCTTGTGCTAGGGGGTTCTTTTGTTGTGGTAATATAATTCATTTTAGCCTCTTCAGAAAAATATATATACCCCGTCCTTCATTTTGAATTGTCTTAAATTTCTGTTATAATATATTCTCAAAATAAATTAATCTACAAAAATCAAAACATTAAATTAAAAGTTTGTGACCGGACTTAATAATGATAAATTTAATCTAATTAACCAGAAAATTTTTATTCAGATCAAAGTAAAAAGAGTGTATACTGTCTCAACTATGAATCATCTCAAGCAAAAAAAAAAGAAAAGAAAGAACTATGAAGTATTGAAACCAGTTATTATTACATATACAGGATCAGCCACTGAAGTAGAATATTTACTGTTTACACAGAAAATAAGATATTACAGGAGTTGCCAATTACATTAAATCGCACTAAAACTGTCTCCAAATATCATCAACTCGTGACTCATAAATTGAGATAAGATTTGTTTAAATTCCTGTCTTGGAAGCCCATACACAACCAAAATCATAACTTTGACTCTCTTCTTGCTTGTAGAGTTTGCTTACTACCATCAAATCAATTTTTTTTTTCTTTCTGAATTCCACGCCTTAAAAAATATCATTCATTAGATTACTTGATAAAAAAAATAGTATTCACTAATGTGATTCCAATCGTTAAATAAAGATGAAAAGATTGAGATTTATTAAACGATCGAGATTACAAATGCATAAATGTCAAATTTAATCATTGTTTTCTTCATAGTTGATGAATATATGAGTTATATCAAATCGACCGTCCATCATGTCCTAGTTCAACAGGTCAAACTAGAAAACCGAGTCAGGTTAAACCAGCCCATAGTTTTATCAAGCCTGACTATAAATTCAATCTAAAACACACATGGTTAGGTCTCGGCATGGTCAAACAAAGCTCGACCAAGTTGGGCCTAAATGAGTTGTTTTCTCGTATGTAATCAAGGAGCTAGCCCAAAATACGAATTGAGTTTTTTTTTATCATTTTTTATAAGAAATTTAGGATTCCATTTAAGATAAATAAACAAAAGTTGGAGAATGTTTTTTTTTTAAGAAGTTAAATTGGCCCACCTAAATTGACACCTGAAGAGAATCGAATATAAGATCTCAAGTTGGAGATTGTTTGAAGCTCATTTTTATCTATTTTTAAAAATATTTGAAGTAATAGTATATTTTACTATCTTAATATGTCTACAGACCTCCTAAACCATTGGATTAAGCCAAAATTAACCACACAAATGAATATGTGACTTTTAACATACTCCAAGTATTATGTAAATTTTTTGAAGCACCAAGTATATGCATACAAGATGTATATTAGTCAGCTAGTAATAATCTAGTAAAAGAATTGAAAGAGATAAGAGAACTAGACTATATATTAAACTGACATAAAAATTTGCAAAATAAATAATTTTCATACTTTGAATTCTCAAACAAAATGCGTCATCCTCTTATAATATCTTCCTCTTGTCATAGTTACATATAGTTGTGTATGTATGGTGGTAGAGTTTGTCCATACTCATTACATGATTAGTGCGTGAAGTACACGCTCTGTTACAAAGAAAAACAAAAGCCACAATCTAAGACTGAATGAATAATTGGTATGGCAATCAAAACTTATTCATCACCAATCCCATCAAAGCATACATTAGTCTTTGTGGTTTGGCTCTGAAGTCAATGCTACATTTATATTAAAACGCCAAAATTATGACTAAATAAAATAATCACTATTCTTATTGCTAAAAAAATTCAATTATCTTGCTTTCTGTCTTTATAAATCCTAAAACCGTTTGAGTGCATTTCTTTTTCCTAGCCAACCAAACTTCCAAAGCTTCACCAAATTAAAATATGACAAAATTCAATTTTCTACACTGAGATGAAAAAATTGATTAGGAAAGATTAATATACACATTCTCATATAATATTAAATATATATCTAACTCGAAGATTACTTAGTCTCTTTAGTTTTTCTGTAGAAGATGCTTGATTTACACGAAAAAATACTAGAATTAAGAGAATCACACCAACTTGACGATCATAACTTATGTAAGTGAGTTTTTTGCACAAAGATAAATGAAGTCGGACTAATAGTTAGTGTCGTTGGAATTCAAATATTGATTCTCACGAATCATTCATCGTTAACCACGTGAACTCAAACATTTGATAATGTAACTGGTATTCTAAACATCATTTTCAACACTCTTGAAAAGTTTGAATAGTAGTCTACAATAAAAAGAAAATAGTATATAGAAAGAAAGAGGCACAACCAAACAAAACAAGGTCACAATAAGCAACTCTCACCCTCCCAACCCCTCATTCTTTCCTCAAAGCCTTGTTTTTCACTCTTTCACATTTCTTGTCCAATCTCCCCTTTTTCTCCCTCTTTCCTCTCTCCCTTCTCAATTTTGTTTTTGAGAGAGAAAAAAGAGAGAGAGAATTCTCTCCCTCATCAATGGAAATCAGCTCAAGACTTCATCATCATCATCATCATGAAAGAGAGAATCCATCACCAATGAACTCACCAAAAAGCAATGTAAGCAACTGCATGAGTAGCAGCAATTCCAACAGCAATGGAATCCAAATTCCAACACCACCTCTCACTCCAAAAACAATCCCCAGATCTGATTCAAATCCTTATCCAACAACCTTTGTTCAAGCTGACACAACCACTTTCAAACAAGTAGTTCAAATGTTAACTGGTTCCTCAGAAACATCCTCAACAACACCAACAACAACAAAACCAACAACAAAACCAAACCAACAACAAGATCTACCTCAACAAACAAGAAACTTTAACATCCCACCAATCAAAACAGCACCAAAGAAACAAGGTTTCAAATTATATGAAAGAAGAAACAGTCTCAAGAACAGTGTTCTTATGCTGAACACCCTTATGCCAAATTTTTCCCAGAATTCCAATTTCTCACCAAGGAAACAACAACAAGAAATTCTCTCTCCAAGCTTGCTTGATTTTCCTTCTCTTGCTCTTAGCCCTGTCACACCATTGAACGATGACCCTTTTGATAAATCTTCACCTTCATTAGGGAACTCATCAGAGGAAGACAAAGCAATTGCTGAAAGAGGTTACTATTTGCACCCCTCTCCTATTACTACACCAAGAGATGCAGAGCCACAGCTTCTTCCTCTGTTTCCTCTTTCTTCACCTAGAGTTTCACAATCAAATTCTTGAAGAGGAAATAATTGATTGTTGTGTAAAAGATTGAAACTTGCTATGTGGGTCATTTAGATTGAGAATTTTACTACATGGGTTTTGAAACAAGGTACAATACATAGCTTGGTTTCATTTGTAATAGTGGATTTCTTCTTAGTCTTAACCATGAAATGGTCAAGATCCTTTTTCTCTTCTTTAATTATCTTATGTTTTGTCTTTAATCTATAATTATTTGCTATCATTTTCATTTCCATAAATGAAAGAAGAAGAAAAAAGTCACTTTGTCTAATGAATTTTGTTTTATTTTCCTTATTCATATTTCATGAATAGTTACTTCTTCAATTATTATTTTTGTTATAAAATCACATCTTAGGTATAATTATAAGATGAGATGTCTTTTTAATTAATTCATTATATGATGAATTTAATCAATAAGCTTCATCAAAGTTTTTTTTTTTTTGTGTGTGTGTGATTCATGTTTCACACCAACCACACCACATGTGAAGTTGTGTTGAGAGATTAACACAATCCAAAGAAGGCAAAGAGAAGAAAAGAGATTTTTTTTTTGAGAAAAATAAGGAAGCTTTGAGGGGGACACTGACACATTGTACTGGAAATCAGTCTTCAGAAAGACTTAGCAAAACCATGTACTATGTGGTCATCATCATATAAAGCTGAACCAACAAGAAGGTGGGGTGTTTAGCTTGGTGAAGGTTGAGGGGGTCCATCTTCTTTTTATGCCACTATCTAAGTTTAAGGCTAAATGCAAATTATTCTAAAGAATTCGAGTCTGAATAGTGATCAAAACAATTATTGATCAGACTTTATTGATTTTCTGGTCGAACTCTGATTACCATGTTCCCTTTTGGTGGGAACCGGAGGGTTAAGACCTAACTCGGACATATATACGATCATATATGTTTTGGTTTGTCATCTTTTCTTTAAATTTTTGTTGTTTTTGTTTTCCATATGACTCCTTTTTGAAAGGAAAAAAAAATTATGTTTCAATTTTCAATATCCTTTTCGATGAAGAAATATTGCAAAGACTTTCCTGTCTTTGCATCTTTTTTAATTAAGTGCAGAACATTTATGCATAATAATGTTACCAACTTGTACTTCTTACGATCTAGACAAGGGACCTATGTATGAGACTATGAGTATTGATCATAAAAATTATATTTTTTAGTAACTAGTATAGGATCTATGTCTGTGTTGATCATTAATTAAAATTGTTAAGAACAGTTATCCTTCAATCATTTGGTGAATAAATATTTTTTGTACTCAGTGACTGTTCCCTAGTACATGAAAATTCTCACAATAGACATAAATTTCAAAGTATGCAAAAAGAAAAATATTGTTGTGTGTGATATGAGAAGGGAAACAAGGACAATAAAAATAAAAGAAAAAAAAACAAGTAGTAGAATGTTACTTGTTTGAATTTTTGTTATCACATCTAATTTAGGTGACCATATTCTAGAAAATTACAGTCAAATACAACGAATGCAGCTGAAATTGCGTTTGTGATGCAATCGCGAAGACATCAAAAACCTTGACGTTAGGGTCGCAATCCGTTTTTCAAAATCTTACGTCTATTATTGGAAGTTTCAAATTTGTAGTTTTCATCAAATCACAGTTGAAGGAAACAAAATGTAGTATTGAAAATGTCTTTAATCCTTAAAGATGTTAGTGTTGAAAATGTCTTTGGTCCTAAAAGAACTTAGTGTTGAAAATATTTTGTATCATATACAGATTATGTATTTAGAGTAAATTTTATATCTTATAAAATGATTCGGTTAAAACTGAAATTGATCTATTTTAAGAAAAGTCTTTCTCTAATGATGTAGCAAAATTTTATATCTATTATTCAATATTATTTTTTTTCTATGTGCTTTGCATGGAATCTTTAATCAACATAGTAATAAATGTTGAATGGGATTAGCAACAATTTACATATTTTATAAACTTGAATCAGCCAAAAATGTTTCTTTTCTCTTGTTTTCATTTTTCACTCTCTATGTTCATTGTTTAATGTATTTGAATTTTCTAAGATTGAATAAGAAGCATAGTAGGGTTGACAAAATGACAAAGAGAGAAAGATAAGATAGAGAGAAAGTGGGACTTTTGTTTACAATGATCTTGCTAAGAGAAAGTGAGGCTAAAAAGAAACAAAATGTAAATTACAAAAGCAGAGAAAACGTGAAGACCACTACCCTTTTTCTTTTTCTTCCTCCTTTTTAGACTTTGCTTTGTCATTTAGGTACATCTTGGTTGGTCCCTATTGCTAGTGATGCATTGAACAACAAAACCGCCAATATCTTTTTCTTTTCTAGTTTTATGCAACTTCAATGTTCAAATATCTTCTATATATAGGATCTAGATTAACACTAGTGGAAAAAGCATGTGATTTCACGCAATAAATGATATTGATCGTTAATATGAAATCGGAGGTTTAAATTACACAATAACAAATCAGTTTTAAACGACCTCGGATGTTAATTTAAGATCAGGTGGTTGAGATCGAAAAACCGTGTGATGCAGTTAATGCACCAAATCTAAATCCATGTAGATATTTATTGGCATCTTAGACTCTTTTTTTTTTGACAAAGATGGGAACTAATTAGGTGGTTTATGAAAAGACCATGTTACTATGACCACATGCTTGGAAGGAACTTTTCCTTATTCAAGCAAATATAATAAGCACTTTTTAATGAATACATATGCATCAAGCTAAATTGTTTACTTGAGATTAGGCATGTTGTTTGCTACTCCATGTTATGTTATATGTGGAAATAGGTAGATATGAAGAAAAAAAATAGATTTTTCTTTTTAAATACTTTATTGATGAAAGTAGAAAAAGGGGAAATGTGAAAAAAAATGGAGAATCAAACAAGTCTTGAGGAAAGTTGGGTTGTGATAACAATGTTTTGGAGGGTTGTTTTGTTCCAATATACAACATGCTACACTAGTCAATGGATGAAAAGCTTGTAAGGTACCTATTTTAATTTGACAATGACTTTGTTTTGGTGTGTTGGAAACTTTGAATAGTTGATTTTTTTTTTTTAAATATATAATAGTTGAACCTTTTGTTGAATGTACATCTTCTACTCTTTATGATTTTAATACCCCATAAAATAACTCCTTCAAAGTTCAAGATAAACGGCAGAAGAGAAACAGTCATGCATAAATAACAATATTCTTTTTAAAGCAAAGATAGCAATATTCTTTTTTGAAGCAAAAATAACAAAATTCTTAAAGTGGTGTATATTTCTATGGAAATGGTTTTGATACATTCAGCTATCACTTTGGTCAATAATCTCAGCCATTCATGAATATCAAATAGTTTAGATTTTGAGTATTCAATTTGCTAAAGTCACTATATGAGTCATCTTATTTCTGTCCAACGAATTATATCTACTTACCGCAATGTTGTTGATTTCAATAATACACCATACTATGCATGAACAAAAGGTCTATACATATCTCATATGGATTGATCATAGAGTACAAGAAGTCTTTATGGAGTTGCTCTATCCGCAACATGCATGTGCCATGTAGTAGTAATCTCAATCTAACAAGAATAATGCAATACTAAGAGAGTAACAGGGATGTCAAATTTGGATGAAGGGACATTTTGATTCTTGAATGTGTAAGACTATATTATTATAATCTTTGAATGTATAACAATTGCAAAACATACATACAAATATCTTTTTTATTATTCACATCGGTCATCAGATCTATTTTAGGATAATCAATTTAGTTTCGAATGTATTTTTTATTGGTCGATTTAATCTAATACCAACCAAAGAGAAATTATGGATATATATTAGCAATTTTGATAAATTTAAAGATCACGATCATAGTAACTTCTCACGCATTGAAAGACTAAAATAGCTTTTTGCTGGTAAAACTTTTGTAAATATAGCACTGCTCATTTGGGAAATGAATATCATAGTTGAAAATTTCCTATTTTGGAATTTTATCTTCTTTTTGTTTAAAAAAAATCATTAACTTTTAAATAATCTCATTCATGCAGTTTTAGGATAAGCAAAATAGTCACAATTTTATTGCAACGACATCAGACGAAAATTCAATGAAAAAATCCTTTTCGTCATATCAAGTGTATTTTTCTCATTCATTATATGTGGAAAGATAAGGCGATGATTTTTATGCAGAGAAGATGTTTTGACTTGACTAAAGTTTGACTATTACATTATTATAAAAAATAAGAAAAGAGTATGACTAAATCAAAACTAATTTTAGAAAGATTAAGCCCTTATCAAAATAAACTATTCTAATATGTTAACAAAATGAAGTCATTAAGAGTAATAATTGACATCAGCAGATAAAAGTTATCATCAGTAATAAAAGGTATTTGAAATGTTGATTTTAAGAGTAAAAATAACCTGAAAGCAAAGAAAAAAAAAATTAATAAACATTTTTTTGACAGTTTACAATTCGAGTAAAAACTCTCAACAGTTAGCACATATCCATGACAAGTCTTCAACCATCTAATAAGTCTTTTTGACTCATGATTCACAAGTAAAATTTTGTTTTACAACTAAGAATATGCCTCATCTGCACAAGAATGAGCCTTATATAATAATGCTAATGAGAATGCATGCAACATGACCATATTTACATTTTGTTTTCAAAGAGGCAAGTTTATATCTGAAACTCGTTGAAATTTGAAATACATTATTTCATGTTAAGAAGTAAACGCTACAATGTCCTTAATTATCATAACGTTTAATATCATCAAAGATGACTGCAACTACTCTTAGATCTCCGCGAAGGATTTAACTGTCTTGAACCCATGACTTCCAGGAAGAGGTCCATTTCCAGGTCGAATAGAAATTATCACCTCCAAACCTGAAACATAGACAATTGTTGACAAATCGACGTGGAGACAAAATAAGCAGTTTCTTCTTTAGTTCATACAAATTGAATCTCAAGAGAAGGCCAGATAAATTTCTCTAGCATACCAATTGGAGGGTTTCACTCACACTAATGGCTTTTGCGCAGGGTGGTAAATCTTGATTTTGGCCGGCAGTTAGTCCAAAAGACGAGCAAACTGTTGTGAAAAACCCCACTCTCACATTGACTACAGATACTACCTAATAAGAGCTTATAAAGCTTGGGAACATCTCCCTTTACAAGCCGGTTCTGTAAGGTTGAACTAGGCTCAAAATCTAATATGGCTAACCTAGTTTCATTGCTGGGCCACTCACCAAGCTCATTAGTGCTGAGTGTGAAAAGGCGAATTGGAAAAAACCATGTTCTGTATTGACTAGAAAAAGTGCCTAGGTGCAATTGGTATACAAGTGGATGAAGTTCACAAAGACTATTGTATTTACTAAGCCAAATTTGATGTTGATTTTCCATTTCATGTGAATCATAATATGACATTTTCTTGTTTACCAAAAGTTAAAATAATTTAAACTTTTAAGTTTAAAATAACTGACTTAATTCATATTGTCTTCACTGCAGGTAAAAAAATTAATTACTACAATCATGTGAAACTTTAGGCTTATCGAAAATGTAACAAGTTTTACAACTGATGGATAAAATTCAACTCAATAAATGATGAGATTCGGAAGAAAAAAATGCACATACCTGCTCCCTTTGCAGCTGTGGCTTCTTGATACACATCAGTGACAAATAAAATATCTGATGGCTTATCAACACCAAGTGACTGAGAAATTTCAACATAACTTTGTGTCTCTTTTTTGTTCCTACAAAAGAGTTTTGAGTGAATACAAGGCAACTTAAGACAATCATCAAAGGGAAGCATCAATATCGGCATTACCCCACTGTGGTGTCAAAAAACCCAGATAGAAATTTTCTTAGGTCCCCATAGTTTGTTTTTCCAAATATTAGCCTTTGCGCCAACCTGCTGCCGCTAGAATATATGTACACCTGTCGCATTTAGATCAGAAAAAGCAATTGAAATACAAGAAAATATGCTCTCAAAACACCTGATAAACACTGCATATAAAACGTGATGTGATTGCTCAAGTTGTTTCATTCTTGCCCAACTAAAAATAACAACTGCTTTACCCTCAACAAACTCCGACTGAGAGGAGTTGAATATTTTTACAGTAAAAAGTATGACAGATCCATTTGAATTTGTATTCTATATTAATATTAACTGTACGCTAAATAGGTATTATAATCATGTTTCATTTTATAGTTTTACCATATTTATAAGTATATACTGTATGGTATTTTTGTCTTGTGTTATAATTGCTGGAATGTCCCTTCAGGCCAATTCTTTATGCGTATTCTTTGATAGTAGATTAGTAGTCATGTGATGCCAATATAGTGGGTCCATCAGTGAGTCAACATGTGACACAAAAGGAAAAAGAATGGTATTATGGTAGGATAAAGATAAGGATGTAATGGGTGGCTCACAGTGTTGAGCATATGTTACAAAGGAATTTTGGTTGGGTGGGGACATCCAAACACAGGGTCCCACTGTAGACACCTAAGCTAAGACCAAACCAATGGATGAAGAGATTGAACATTGAAAGAGTACACGTAAGACAATATATATGGAAATTCAAATAAAATGGTTAAATTCTAATGATATGGAAAGGTATCATATACTCACACAGCCACACAAGTTATTCCCTTTAGCTAATAGAGGGAATATCAACCTATGGTCATCTTATACCATTGTACCAAATATCGGCATCTTACGTATGCAACAAAGATGCGTAGGGTCAAAATACATGAAGAATAAAAAATGCAAAAATCTTATAGGAAGTTAACAAAGGAATCGAAAAGAGGTATAGAGCTAATAATCAGTAAATTAAACAACCTTTATGCCCAAGGCATTCCACTTTTCTAGAGCTTCGGGTACATCATCAAAAACTATTCCCTCCAATTCATCATTCGCATAACCAGTTTGCCATATATGACCCTGCAAAGCCAATTGTCAGTAATATAAAAAATATGAATTCAACAGATAGAAGAAGTCTGCAACATTAGGCTTAACTACCTGCAACTCTTTTAATGCAGTGATCTTTCTATCCGCTTTGATCATAGCATCCACATTAGCCACTATAGCAGCAATAACTTCATCTTTCCCAGCATCATCTGGGGGGATAGGCACAGCACCTGCAATCCCTTGTTCAAGGTCACTTTCAACCTGGTATCAGAACAAAAGAGAAGTCAACCACTAGATTATCTAAATGCAACATATAAATAAGATCTCCACATCTCAATCGGTGAAAGCTTGTTATTCTTTTGTTGGGACACAAACTGCACTACAGAAAATGGGCTGGTCCCTGGATTCGCTATTATTACCATATGGTTCACATATGAAACTTTAGGGAATCTCCATAAGTCATAACTCATACCTAGTTTTCACGAATTTCTTTATAAACATAAATTCAAAATGAAGGAATCAAGATGAAAGCAAGATAAGACTTGTGATTATAAATGAAATTATATTTTATAAAAATGAGAAAAAGAAAATGTTTCCCTCTGCTAATTTCACTAATAATAACAAAAATGTCACATTATTTTATTGTTTTTGCTTCTATATAAAACTTTGAAAACTCATAACAAACTAAAAACAAGGAGATTTTTGTAACTACAAATGAAAACAAAAGAATGTTTTGTTAAACTGATAAGGAAAGTTTATCCCAAAATACTAGTTTACTAGGTGGGAGAACTACCTAACTTATTACTGAAAAAAACTCAAGTCCCATATTTAATAGAGATAAGGCTTGAAATGAATTTGTAAAGAGTCACACCCTTCACCTAACAAGCCGGTTTTGCAAGAATGAGTTAGGCTCAACTCAGTATAAAAGCCTAATATGGCATCAGATCCTATCAATGGGACCACCAATCATTTATATATGTGCACCAAGCTCAAGTCCCGTATTGAATAGAAATAAGGCCTGAAATGAGCTTATAGAGTGGCACCCCTCACCTTACAAGTCGATTTTGTATGGATGAGTTAGGCTCAATGTAAAAACATAATACTAATAAGCCTCGCTTTTTAGGTGAGACACTCCAAACAGGAACTTATAACAATGCACCACCTTTCGAGAGCCGGCGCGGCACCCTACTTTCTTCTTTATCTCTTCACTCTTTGTTCGAATGGAACATTTATATTTCACTTTATCCTTTAATGAATCCGAAAACAAGTATAAATTATAATAAATTGAAGAAAATTTGAATAATATAAACATGGTAAACAACTTTTGTCATTAGTGATTTTAATATTTATGGATGTTTGTACTTCAAAAGACAAAACTGAAATTTAATTATAATCTCTAACACATCATTCCAGTGTCAAAATGGGATAACATTCCACATAACGAGACTGCTACCATTCAAAACCTACCATATAATTCAACTGAAGGAATATAAATGCCGTAACCATACAGCCAAATAAAGTCTTACTTGGGAGCGAAGCAACTTGATATCGGCTTTAGTTTCAGCGGTATCGTATGTTGCAGAAAGATGCCTCCCAACATTATCACGGGCATATGGAAAGAGGACCTCTGAAACAAATGATATGGGAGTAGTAGTTCCTTCAATGTCAAGAACAATGCAACGCTGCAATCCAAATAGAGAGGATAATTAACAATCTAATTTGAAATTATTAAATTTAATTTGAAATTATAACATAAAACCGCAGGATATTTCATCATTATCAGTCTCTTAGGGATGACGATCTCAGGGTCAGAAATTTAAGCAAATTTAGAGACTAATTTATTGATCAAAAGCTTTAAACAAAAAGGGAGGATTATATGAACTCACTGGATATGGATCAATGTCACCATTATCTTTCCTAGCCTTTGCGGAGAGATTTGACTCCCCGGCAATACTTAAACCCCTTCGTGCACTTTGTATCGGACCATGATTTGGAGTTGACCAGTCCAATCCCATTTGGTGAAGTTTAATAGCAGCATCAAAGAGGTAATGGTAGCACTCGGACTGGAAGAAAAATCATCAGTTTACCAAAAAGCCTCATAATTGTTGGAATATATCTCGTAGGATTAATTTATGATCTTAAGTATCTTCATGCAGAGTGCATAAACAGATATCTTATATAAATTGGAATTTTCTTGGGGATTGTGGGAGATAAAAAAACCTGAGTTTTAGCACTGATCCACGAGTCTCCCCAAACAAATATCCCATGGTTACGAACAAGCACTGCTGTTGCTTTTGGGTAGTCTTCAATCTACAAATAGTGAATAAATAGAACAATCAAGCTATACTGCACATGATTTGAAAAAATGTTCACGAAAATTATAGAGTGACGAACATATATGTAAGATGTATGCAGAACCATTAGAAAGAAACATACTGCTTTAGTAAAAGATTCTGTGAGTTGATGTTCATGGGCCGTGTTGTCAATAATTGGGACCACTAGTTCATCATAATAACCATGCCCCTTGATCCCTTTTATCATTTCCATGTGAGTAATCTGAAATTGTAAAGACGACCAGAATCCAATGAGAATAGGAAGAGGACACAAAATCACAGAGCAAGATATACTATGTGAAGGAGGTGCGTTAACCATTTCAAAAGACAAAATTGTATTTCTATGAACACAGAACATATAACTGCCTTATCCCACTCCCACCCACCCAACCAAATGTCCTTCCTAATTTTTTTCAGCACTACAAGCGGGTCTAAATTTTCCAATTCTGCGCACAAATTCCTCTGTGCACAAGACAGAAGCCAAAAATTCTCAAGAAAGAAAGTTACTGAGATTGAGAAAATAGCCAGTAATCATATTCAAAGAGGACAGATATGATCTGCAAAATGTTCATCACATGTGAATATCTCTGCTTTAGACTTTCTCCAGTTTTTCAATTATTTCACTACTTTTTAATGGCATACAATATTTTTTTTCCATAAAAACTTGAGTTAGAAGTTAGCGTTTCACAAATAGTCTTATGCTCAAGCAAATATAATATTTTTTGCACTCAGCTTCATGTTCTATTATCAATCTCAAAACGCACTCAAAGATCAAACAGCAATTAATAATTGTGTATCATCAATTTGAATCTCCATCTTTCTCAAGGCATCAAAAGATTGCAAAACAAAATGGCATCCATGTACAAGTACTTACTCGAAATTCCTTTGAAAAAGGATTGATCATTGTTACAAGACAAGATTCCATCCCATGACTGTGGATGATAGCCCCAGCATCACGCTTTTCATATGCCTATAAGGAAAGCGAAAGAAACGTATATCAATTGCTAATTTATGCAAGAAAAGAAAGAAAACATAAGAATTGTGAGTTTCTAAGGTCAGTCAATGGTACACACATTTTGACCCCAAAAGAACTATCCATATAAATATTTCACAGCCATACCATTCAATAACCAAATAATAGTTATAATAAGTGAAGATAAACAGATATTATAGCATTTACCAGATGTGAGTCTAGTAATTGGTGTACAGCAAAGCACTTGTCAACTGAATGTTACAGGCTTACCGTTAACTAATACCATCATAAGTCCAAATATCCAACCATTCAAGAAAAATCTAAATTGTACATATAAAACCATCTCTTAAAATGCTAAGGTTGCATACCAGTAGTGGATCATGCCACATAGCATTACCATTATGTTAGTTTAAGTATGTTTAATGTAATTACTAATTGCAGCCATAGTTAGCTAGATTGTTGCTAACTTGTCAGTTTTTGAAGAAGCTAACTTATCAGTTAACTTCAGGTACTATATAATATCTTCTCTGTTGTAATGGTTCATTCAATACAATGATCTCAAGATTTATAAATTCATCATCACTCTCAGTTCATAACTTCAATATGTAACATAGTACTGTGAAATCTCAAAAGAATAATTAGCATACAAACTCTTCATAACCATAAATACGGTAATTATTATAACGTGAAACCAAACTTACCTTCATGAAAAGTTGATCACAATCAGTACACTTGGGAGGCTTATGTGGGTAAGGTTTGGGAGATGGGGCAGACAAAACTGACCCATTGTCGGATAACACATACATATCCTCTGCTTCCATTCTTTCTTTCTGAACAGCTGCACATATTTTTCAGCAAAAAGACACGCAAATAAGAATAAAAAAAATGATCAATACATAATTGAATTTCGTCTTCTCTTGCAGATAAAACCATCTCAAATTCTAAACCAACTAGTACTGGTAATCCATATTGCTACAACACGAGTTTGGAGAATGTGACATCTTAATTAAATAAAGGAGAGCATAGCACAGATTTCTAATTAGTAATAGATAATCGTCTTGAATTGAAATTCAGCATAACCACATTAAGTTAAAAAAAATGAGTTTGATTTTGATAAATTGTCACCAATTGTTAACAAAATTTAAAACTATTTGATACTTCATTAAATAATTTCAAATGAATGTATAATAAACTTCTAAAAACATAAGTAAAATAAATACCAATGGTTAGATTACATAGCTATGAATTTTGGACTTATATAAAACTTTGTATTTGATCATTAATGTCTTATGGCAATAATCAAAGGTTGGATTAGTAAAATTTATTGTTTATAATGAGTTATTAAGCGGAGTAACTCATCTCAGAGTTACTCCTGCAGTCGACAGTTCCCCACTTTTTCTTTTTTTTCATCAACAAATATTATTGAACGCTAAACCTGCGCAAGATGCACAAGGCTGCAGAAAATTGGAAGCAAGATACAAGGGTGCCTATATAAGCAGAACACCCAAAAAACAAAACAAACACCACCAAACTAGCAAAACAGTAAAGAGGCATCCCACAGAAAAATAGCAAAACTAGCCAAACAACCCATCCCACCATCGGCCATAAGCACCAAAAACAACACAGCGGCTAACAGTAAAGAGGCATCCCAGAGTACAAAGCAAAACAAAAACCGCACACAAGACCAAGCGGACAGCAACAGCGCCGGGGCATGGCAAAAATGACCACAACCCCTGTCAACTGCAACGCAAACAGGACAAAAACCAGAAGCAGCAGCCGCACAGACTTCATTGCACCAAGCCTCCAACCCAATCCAAACCGCTTACTGCCCTAGACAATCTTTCGGATTGCAACACCATTTCATAGAATAAACAAGTAGGAATCTTATTCTCAAGTCTAGTCAAACTCCAACGCCAAGATATCACCTTGACTTCCTCCATTATATCCTCAACCTCTCTCACCTCACTTATAAAAATGATTTGATTTCTAGCTTGCCAAATTGCCCAAATTGTTACGTGCCAAATTAGCCCTAAATATTTGGTATTAACTTTCTGGTTTGCAAGGAAAGGTGCTTTGATAATCCAGAATTCGCCTCTGGAAGGTAAGTAAAGTCTAAACTCTAAAGTCGATTATTACAACCAAAATTCAAACTCGGATTCTCCAAAACAATTCGTCCATAAAAGGGTTCACTAACCACTGAGTTACAATCAATTGTATATATCACTCTTAAAAGATAAATAACAATCAAATTCAAACATTTTTAACTATCCAACAAATTATTTTTATAATAAAAAAGAATATTTTTGCAAACAAGTACAAGCATGAAAGAATCTAATATAGCCCTTTTATTTATCAAACACTTCATGGGCACTATACAATTTATCACTTCACTATTTTTTTTCATTTTCATATCAATAAAAACAACAACAACAACAACAACAATAAAAAAACGATAATTAAAGTAAACATTAAAGAAAGCAATCCGAAAATGAGAAGGAAGTACCAGAAGGGGACATGAGAATGAGTTGTTGAGGTTTGGGAATGGAATCATCATGAACTTTGATACTGATGCTGCCACCAGTTCCTGAAACCCATCCCAAACTGTAGAAGTGGCGACACAGTTCCGCCATCAGAGCTTTGGTTTCCTTCACTGCCTTCCCTTCTAGATACGCCTGAGAGGATGCTGTTCCCAGCTTTGCTCCGTTCAGACCAATCGCAGCAGCCATTTCTAGAGAGAGAGAAAGAGAGTGAAAGATGTCCTGTGTTGGAATGGAATCAATCTAACTCGTTACTCTTTTGTGACACTTAAAATAAAGGAAATGCTATTTGGACACAATTTCTTGACAACTATGCACACATGACATCTGCACTTATGCAATGAATAGTTATTTATTCGAGGAATGCTAGCAACACACCTTCTAACACACACTTTTCAATACACATTGGTTAAAATTCACATGGGTCCCACCAAATCATGTGGGTCCTATATACTTTTGGTGGGTCCCATGTAAATTTTAACCAATCAAAGAGAGTGTGTGTTAGAAGGTGTGTTGCTAGTATTTCTCTATTTTTTTTTTCTTTTAAAAAAAAAGTTATTTATTTTTTTTACAATTTTTTTTTGAATAATACTATTTTTTACATAGTTTTACTTACTCGAAAAAGAACGATATTTGTTTATTCAAATTCATATATTATACCATTCAACATCGCTAAAAACATAAATGATAGATTTACAAACAAACTCAATAACATACAACTACAAATAATATTTTTTTTTTTTTAAAGAGGTTAAAATTGAATATATTACCAAAATAAAGTGTTTTCCCTAGCACAAGATGTACTAGAGAGGAGACAACAAAGTCGAAACAATATTGACAAAGGGAACATGTGCAAGATTAAAACAGGAAAAGAAATAACCACTAGCCTATGCCCATAATGGCAAACGGACTAAGCCACCAACCATGGTAATTGAAGGGAAGAGATACAAATTTCGCCTTCAACCACGTAAAAGCAAAGGACTTAATCTTATCAACCACCTGAAGAACTCATGTATCCGGATCAAGTTGACGCTCAAATCACTGATTTGAATAGCCGGTATTATAATAGGAATGAACTAAACACCACAACAAGATTGAAAATCAAACGACGCCGCACAAGACAACGAACAACACAATGTCACATTCAGAAGACAAGACCACAGAGAATTTTTTTTTAGATCCGTGTAGAAATCACTTATTTAGATTGAAATAGAGAGATAACGATAATGATGGACGAGTTAAGGTCAAAAATTGACAAAAAAACCACCCATTTCAATGACGAAAATGGAAGATAGAAGATTAGGGTCGATTTGCTGGGGAGGGAGGAGCTCGAGAAAGGTTGACTGAAGTACACTTATTTATCTACATTAAGTGGTTTATGTTTTGCATTTTCATGATCGATGAATTAGTCAAAGTTGTAAATGAAATTTCATGTTAAAAAAATAGTTAACCATATGCAATTTTATGGTTAACGAATGTATTAAATTGATTATTGAGCAACTCGAAAGTTGTGTTACAAAATTCATCTATATTTAAATACAGGAAGAAAAAATAATGACAAAAAAATTGTTCCTTAAATAAATACGACGAACATCATAGGTGTCGCGTATTATTGTCAAAATAGTGCTACTCCTTGAGAAAATAGAGAACACAACTTCGTGAGTTTGCTATCATAAAGTTCAAATATCATCGACGGTTCTTTAAGAGTTTTTTTTTTTTCAGCAAGTTATATGTGTATACAAGTTAGTCACTTAAGTGTTTTTTTTTTTTGAATAATTTAGTCTTTTAAGTCATGCAATATTTTTACAAAGTAAAAGCAATACAAGATTTTTACCATACCTATTTCTATCAAACTCAGTTAAAAAAAATTATGCGATTGTTTAATGCTCAGTTGATGGATCCAGAGTCACTGCTCTCAAAATTAAGGTTTATTGGTGAAACATTTATATGTAAAGTTTATTTGAATTTGAAAACAAGAAGGACAGAATGAATATAAATATGTTTGATGTTATAAACACTCTTTGGACATCTCATCTCAAAGTTAAATGATAACGGAAATACTTTTTAACGAAGTTGGATAAAAAATGGTAACAATATAAATATTTTATGACTTAAAATATCAATTTGTTACACAGAGAAAAATAAAAGGGCTTTTTTGTTAAAAAAAGAAAATTAAATGACTAATTTATTACAAACATTTTTTTTTTTATAAGCACAAAAAACACTAAATGTCAAGATTAGGGGCCTGAATCCATATACACATGATCAATACACCAAAGCCAAACTAAGGCAGAACACTCTAAGATGGCAGATAGCTACATGATACAATAAAGCCTACAAAAAGAAGGATAAAACAAATAAAAGGAAACTAGCAAACAGAAGCATTTCAAAATATTATTCTAGCCAATAACAGCGAAACAACAACAATTTCATTTTTTTATAGGCTTTGGAAATTCAACTCTTGGCGCGGGTGTGAATGCAATCATCTTGTAGCCCTCTAGACTGTTGCAATTTGTTCTTCTTCTTCTTCTGTCTATTTGAAACAACATGAGTAAATGCCTGATTAGCATGATCATCCTCTACATAACTCTGATCATGATCCACTGATGAAATATCCCCCCAAATCGTTTTTAAAATTTCAACACTTCTTAAAGCAGCCTCACTATGTATAGGAACAATGCTAATGTCTTTTTGTGTTGTATTCTTCACTATTTGGAGAGTGAGATCTTTCTCTAAGGAATGATCAATTTCTTCATCAGCAAGGTCTCCCCAAAACTTTAGCATCAAGGCCACATTGCTCTGAGCTGCAGTAGATGAAGAAACTGTAGTTTCCAATCCAGTATATATTCACAGGTTCTAAGACAGGAAAAACCGGAAGTTTATCACGTGTCAGAGTGATAGATAGTGATAACATCAGCGCAATAACTACTATGTTAGATAACAAACTATGTTTCATTTCATGTTAGATTGCAACATAGTTTGTTAACATCAGCTCAAACCGGTCATAATTTTTAAATATCAGCGCAATAAAAAGAGCGGAAAGCGTGTCCGTCTTTCGCTAGTTATATATAAAGAAAATAAGGGATTTCAGAGGGAGTTCAGGTTGACTTATTTGTTATTCCAATTATATCCTTAAATAAACTTTCCTATAATAATGTTTTATTGTCAGTGTTATTGAAAAAATAAGAATTTTGTTATATTTGTTATATTATAGTTGTCAGTGAAATAGATAATCATGGTTAGTTTAGTTTGTTATAACTTGAAAGCAACAAACATTTATATTTTTAGTTTTAATAAAAACAAAATTTCATAAAAAAAGATCATTCATAATTATCAAACGTTAGCGCAATAAAAAGTGCGGAAAGACGGGCAAGTGAGTGTCCGTCTTTTCGCTAGTATATTATAGATATCGTTTATAATTTCGGGGGATTTCGGGTTGGCTTTTTTGTTATTCCAATTATGCCCTTAAATAAATTTTCCTATAATAATTTTTTATTGTTGGTATTATTAAAAAAGATAAGAATTTTTGTTATATTTGTTTTTTTTTTTGAAACATTATATTTGTTATATTTTCGTTGTCATTGAAAAAATAAATATGATTTTTTTGAGTTTGTTACATTTGAAAGACACAAATATTCATACTTATAATTTTAATCTATATAATTTTTTTTATATAAAATAACGTTGATAATCTACACACGTTAGCGCAATAAAAAAACGAAAAAGACAAACACGTGAGTGAGCGTCTTTTCGCCAGTAGAAATAATAAATATTAATATTAATTAAATCTCATTAAAATAAGAACAACACCATAAAAAATAGGAACAATATTTGACCTCATCAAAAGAGTTTATTTTTATTTTTAGTTTGATATTTCTTTCTATATACAACTAGTAAAAGACCAGTTTTCGTGAACATAACTCAGTTGATAAAGACTGCATTGTAATGTGTAGGAGCCAGAGTTCAAATCCCGAACACCCCAAATGGACAGTGTTGGAATTTAAGGAATGATAACATAATCAAGATATGAAATTATTTCTAATTTTCAATACAAAACCTGAATAGAATAGAAATTTACCATGAAATAGTTACTAAATATAAAATACTCATGTCACTTGATTAAAAATTGATTTATGCGTCCCGTGAGCTTAGTTTAGTTGGCAGGGACATGCATTAATTATTATATGCATGGGCTGAGGTTCGAACCCTGAATACCCCACTTATTCACCTTGAAAAGGGTGAATTATAGCCACTAAGTTACTTGACAAAAAAAAATTTGATTTATGCGGAACACTTACATTCAAAGGAACCAATAATACCTAATAAAAAAATTCTCAAGAATTGACTAAAAAAATTGCTTGACAATTAAGTAAAACTGCAAAATAGCAAACATCTATCGGCAACAAATAAATAGAAAGACGATAAAATTGAGATATGAATGAAATAAATTTTTAAAAAAAAACATAGCACTAACATAACTTTTGACTATCCTGTAATCCTGGAAGACATCAATGTTTTGCAAGTCTTAAAACACTCTAATCAGCGCCATCACCTTCTGGAAAAAAGCAAATCATGCCATGAGAAATAAGATTGAGTACACAAACAGATTTTTTTTTTGACGGGAAAATAGAGATTATTTTAACAATAATGATACTTTGACACGCTATTTTTCTAACACTGATTCAATGCTTTATTTTTCTCTTTATGTCTCTTTTTATCATATCATCAACCTAATACATATATCACAATATTCCTCTATTTCATTTTTTGTCAACATTATTAATAGATGTATAAGTGTCTACAAAATATTTTCTTATTTTGTGGCAATTCATGATGACGGGGAACAAGTTGGTTTAATAATTGTGTTGTGAGAAAGGTGGGGAATGGAGAGAATACGTGTTTTTGGAGGGACACGTGGGTGGGAAATCCACTTCCTTCCCTCGACTTTTTTCTATTTCTCTTCAAAAGGAAGCGAAGGTGGATAATTTGTGAGGTGCAAATGAAGATATTGGTGCTTGGTCTTTTTTGTGGCGAAGACCACTTTTTGTGTGGGAATTGAATTTGCTGAACGATTTGAAGGATGTGATCCTGGAGTGGAGTGCTTCGGTTTGGGAGGATAAGTGGTGGTGGAAAGTGGACGAAATCGGGGTTTTCTCGGTTAAGTCGACATATATGTTGCTTGAACAATCATTAGATGTGGATGCCACTTTGAGTCAGTCGAAGGAGAGGGTGTTTGAGTCAATTGTGAAGAGCCCCGCACCACCAAAGGTAGTGACTTTCTCTTGGAAGCTACTTCACGACTGTATTCCAATGAAAGATAACCTCTCTATGAGAAATTGTTTTCCTTTGGAGGAAAATTTATTTTGTGAGTTTTGCGGTAACAATGCCGAAACTTGTTTTCATCATTTCTTACATTGTCAAGTGGTGTTTGAGTTGTGGTCCAAGGTTTTGGTTTGGCTTGAAATGAATTTCATTACTCCTCAACCTATTTCTCCATTTTGAATGTAGGGATGGGGAGGTGAAGCACAAGAAGCTTAGAAAGGGTTGCAGGTAGATTTGGCATGCAACTCTTTGGGAGATTTGGAACTCTAGAAATAATAAAAATTTTAACAATATTACAAAGGAGATTGATGATATGGTGGAAGAGGTTAAGGTGTTATCTTGGTAATGGAGTTTGAGTAGACTAATGGGGAGTTTATTTTACGATTGAAAATTTCACTATTGGGAATAACCTTTCTTGGGGAATAATAATGGGCCTCTTATTTCTGGGTATTTTTTTTAAAATTGTGTTTGGTTAATAATTTTCAGGTTCATGGTAATTATTTGTGATAGTGGGTATATGAATAATTATTTCAATTTTACTACTATTTACATGAGCACCTTTTATTCCCATCCACTTCCTTGGGAATAAAATTATGGGTAAGTGTTATTATTTTCCTAGGAATTTTTTATTCCTAGGAGTAATTTTTTAACTTTGTAACAAACATAGAAATCTATAATTGCAACCTCCGCATTCATGAGAATAAGTTTTTAAATTAGGGAACAAATACCCCCTAAAGTTTTTCTTCTTCCTGTTTTGACAATGTTTCCTTTGATTTGTTATTTTTTCCCTCCATTTTTTTTTGTGGCCAGAATTGGTTTGTTCCTCTTGGTTTCGAATTTCGTAGTCTGTCTTGTCAACCTATGTGCTTCAAATTGTTTTAGTTTGCTTTGTTATTGCTCTATTTTTTACATGCTTTAGTCAATATTTGGTTGTTCTTAACAATGTGTTTTTATCTATATTGAACTTTCATGATGCTTTCTTTTGTCAATTTGCAATAAGTTATGCAGGTTGTCACTTGAGGCTACTTACCTAGACAGTTCTAAAGGAGTCATTGTTTTTACCATTCCAATCTATTACCATGAGGTTGTTTTGCTAGAGTTGTATGTGGAGGATCTGCCAAGGGAATCATGCCATTTTACCTTTCAAAGATTGGAAAGCAATGTAGATGTGGCTATGCTATGTGATGCAAGTGCAGGATTTAGCAAAAATTGACACTATCAATAAAGTTAGTCTTTTGAAAGAAAGAGAAAATATATAGATGGAAGATCAAACCTTATTGAAAATAAGTGAATGGGTATACATACTAATACAAAAGGGTTTTCTCGTTGATGACTTCATAAATTATCTAAGTTATTTTGACACATACAAATATAAGAATACTCTAAATTGTGAAAGTGTTAGTTTGGAGAATAAAACTAATATGTTCAATAATTGTTCAAAAGGGAGTCTCATCTGATCTTGAGTTGTCTATCCATTTGTCTGCTTCTGTTGGGATGAATGACCCACTAAGAAATGATGTTTAGGCAACCTTCTTTCTTAAGGGCTAGTTTTTGTTTGTCTATTTAGGCTTTTTTCTTTGTTCCTTGCCTCTATTTTCTTTTTCCTATTTCTGTTATTTTCCCTTGTAACAAAAAAAATTAAAATCTCTCCTACAAATTTTTGTAAAATAGTGGATATTGACAAAAAAAAATTGGACAAGATCTTGTGTTTTGCTGAAAATGGTGGTGGTTCACCTTTGAACCATTTTTTAAGGTCGGGCCCTTATATTACTAATTTAAAATAGAGTAATGATATTTGAACAACTATTTTTGTACAAGTTTTGGGACAACCTTGTTGTTCTCTCTTCTCATTGGTCAAAAACAATGGAGAGAGAAAAAGGAAGAGAGAGAATAAGAAGATAATGTGAGTATGAGAGAGAAAGTTGTACAAAAGTTGTACAAAAATGGTTGTACAAATATCATTTCTCTTTAAAATATAAGATAATTGTCTATTGTAAAATTATTTGAGCATGCCCATACACTCATTCAACACCATGAGTTAAAAATAGAAAGAATGATGTGGTAAATATATTGAAAGAGTGAGATAAAAAAAAAAAGGTGTTGAGTGGATGTTTGAGAATCATGGGTGTTAGAAATATATGATAGATCGTCCATTTTCTAAAAATATTTTTGACAAATCAAAATGTGCATTGAATCATTTTTTAGACATCTATTAAAGGAAATTATTGTAATACATTTGGTTTAAGTTTACTAATCTTGTTACAAACTAACTAGCCATGTGTAACAGCCCAAACAAGGGTATGAAAAATTGTTGAGGTAATGAACTCATATTTAAAGGATGCTTACGTGTTCTAAAACATTAATTAATACAAAATATAACAGCTTTAATTGAATCAAAACAATTAACTACTTCCTGGTTAGAATGATAGTTTTATGACAAGATTACTCGTTGACATGGCGATATATAAAGTTGATCAATCTCATTGCCAATCACCCATAATCATATTCATCTTAATTAATATTGATAATTCCCTTCTTTACCATTAAACCATGAATGTATTCACTCTCTTCTTCATCACCTTCACATGTGGTTTTCTACAAAATGTAGTTTCAAATGTAAATCCTCTCTCATATGAAGCTTTCTTTAACTTTGGTGATTTTATAAGTGACACTGGAAATGCTGCGTCTGTCTACGAACCTATGCCTAACCCTATTCCTTATGGTTCTACTTACTTTAAACATCCTTCAGGACGTATGTCAAATGGACGATTGATCATAGATTTTATTGGTATGATTAAGTTTTTTCTTGTATCATAAATTAATTTTTCTCCAATGATAAGAATAAGAAAGAATACCAATTCTTTACGTACAATCTACAAAATGTATTTCGATATATTATCTCTCTCACACACATAGATATCTAGATACAGAGACATGAAATACGGTTTATTGCCTGAACTTGATATTTAGATAAAAAATAAAATTAAATGAGGTTTTATTAAAAAAAAAAAATCTATTTTCTTTTGTGGAAATCAATAAGAGTAATCTGCAATGAAATTTTGATCAAAGTTCTTTAACATGTGATCATTTCAATTGTAGCTGAGGCATATGGGTTGCCTTTTTTGCCTGCCTATGAGAATAAAAGCAAAGACCAA
>Ga0315915_1002169_pt1 | contig 24563 bp, 15 predicted proteins | sample MpolbnodulesMG_FD_207738 | JGI IMG/M metagenome (GOLD analysis project Ga0315915, IMG submission 207738) | Medicago polymorpha root nodule microbial communities from Los Angeles, California, United States - branched nodules | ecosystem: Host-associated > Plants > Roots > Nodule | place: USA...
TTCTGAGAAGAAAACACTGTTAATAATCTGATGTTTGACTGAAAGGTAGGTAAGTCTTATCAAGAATTGTTTCGTATAGAAATCGAAACTTATTAACCACTTCAATCAAAAAACTATTTTATGCGGATGTATGCTTTAAAAATACTTTCTCGATGGAAAAAGTTCCTCCTTTGTGGTTTAAGCCCTCCAATGGTTGCTTGAACCAAACCTAGGCGTACACAACTTTTTTTTTGAACGATGTAGAGGGATTAATATTATATATTACTTGAAATAGTTGGTGATCATGCATATTTTTGGTGATCATGTATATAACTTTAAATGATTAAGACATTCATATAATATGCACTTTCAAAATCAGTATTTATTTCTTTAAAAAAAATCAGTATTTATTTATAATTAAATAATAATGTACTAAATATATATAGATAAACCGTGTAAGAATTATTAAAAGTATACCTATACCAACATTGATTCCAATGAATCTGATTCTCTTCCACTCTACACACAATCCATTGTTTTTTTTAAACCTAATATTATGTGCATTCAACTGTAAAGATTAATCATTTGAGTCTTGCTATATTGCAAGACTATTTTGTACAGTTGAATGCAGATAAGAGTCTTGCAAGACTTAAATAAACGATAAACTTTTCATATGAATTTTAACTATGTTGAATGCCCTAGTTCATATTCAAATATAAAATCTTAGTTAAGTTCGAAGAGACGTATATCATCACGTCTAAACGCTCTTGGTGCGCACAATCATAATTTGTTTAGTGAACAATAACTTGCGGCAAATACCTGGTTAATATGCTTTGTTGTTTTTATCACTTTTTATACTTCTACTATTCTTAAAAAAAAAACCTATATACTTTTACTATTTCCTCAACAAAAAAGAAGAAACAATTATACTTTCACTAAAATAAGGTTAGACATGCAAATCCAGATGGACCTACATGTGTCATGCAGTCTACCAATTATTACAGCGGTTAGATTTGGTTTATAAAAATTACAACCCAAAATATATAAATGTATGATCTTTATTAGACAACTGAGATCTTTGGTGGCATCAACTCATGAACGTAGGGCATCCTTTTCATATTTAGGCACACCTTATATAGAGTTTACCTACCATATCATTATATAATTTATTCAGTTTTTATTTTTGAAAATTTATTTGTTTCAATATAGTTTGATAATTTTTTTTATAACAAATAATAGTTTGATCTTTAATCTTATAGACTTTTTTTTAGGGGATCTTATAGACTTAAAGTTATCAATATGCATTACTGTTCAATAAAAAAAATATGCATGCATTATTCTTTTTGTTTTATTATTGATGGCTTTCTTGAGACAATTATATTCAAAATTATCTCCAATGATAGCAGCTCCAACTGCATTCAAGATTTGTGGGTTTCCAACTGTATATATGTCTGTATCAGATTCTTTTGACTAGTCTGTATCATAGTTATAGTTATTATATACAAATTAAGTAATCTGATTAACAATAGTTTATATTTATATACTAACAAAAGAGAGTAATAATCTTCACAAAGCAATGGAATCAAGAAAAGTAACTGCAACATATATACGGTAAAGTTTAGATAATCACGTGTCAACATTTTATTAATTGCTGATTTTGAAACAACATTCATGCTATAGAAAAGTTTTTTAAAAAAGTGGAGTTTTCCTTTCCTTTATTTCTCATTGCCAATTGATATTATTTGTGGTTTTGTGCCTAAGTTTTGTTTTATATTCAATTAAAAAGACTCATACACATTAAACACGCGTTCATGCATTTTATCGTTTTGAAAATGAAAAATTCAGCTTGTATGACATACAAATTCTTGGACAAAAATTGGTGCGGAAAAAGAATTATAACTTTATATAACTTTTATAGTTTAATATATGTCTTCTTAAAAAAAAAATTGTCTTCAAGGGAAAATTATTTTCTGATGAAGAATTGTTAACTAAGATTTTTTCTTATTTTGTTAACTAAGATTGAATCCACTATGGTTTAGAGTTTAATAGCTAATATTAACTTTATATAAAAAAATTATTAAAATGATAAATATACAAATTTATAATTATACTTTAGAGTTTAATGGATATGCATCGATGATCCTCTAAAAAAAAAAGAAGATATGCATGTAGAATAATTTTCCACCTTCATCAAACAACCATATTATCATGCATGTTTATTTCATACCATCAAACGTTCAATTCTTATTGGACGTTAATATAATTGTACATCCTCTTTTCTCTATATTTTTATCACTTTCAAAAATATATTTATCACTATGATATACTAATGAAATATAATAAAATATTTATTATATTTCATTAGTATATAGTTATATGTAATTACACTTTTCTTTTTTACAAAATTAAATTCTACTTTTTTGAAGGTCAATAATTATGCTAAACCGTACAAAGTTGAGTTTCTATGCGTGTTGCCTTATTGACCATGAATTTGTATACATCCGAGTCATCTTCAATCATACATTTCAACCCTTTCGCTCATTTTTTTCAATCCATTATAATCATTTGGCTAGATGATTAATATATATTTGTTAACCTTATATAAGTAATTTTTTTTCCTCAAAAAAAAAAAAAACCTTATATAAGTAATTTTTTAAACATATATAAAACATTTAAATTATATATAGAGAAAAAAGGAAGAGCAATTAAAACAAGAAGAAGAAATACAAACGTATATTTGAGTCAGCTATGATCTTAAAGACGTTGACAGTTCTCTACAATATTCACAGTGGTCATTTTGCAATCATATATTGTGAGCAATATAGATAGATTGCACCCTTTTTGTCAAAAAAATAAAAATAAAAAAATTGCACCCTTTGAGAGAAGGGTCATAATCCTTGACCATCTTAGGACTGTATATTACTCTAATTTTATTTCTCAAATCAATAATTTTTTAATATATCTTTATCTTTAATTATTTGTAACCACTCATGATCTACTTATATAATATTCTCATTATTTTGAGGTAGATCTCATTGTGATAACCTAGCTTTACTTTAAAGCACATCTTCATATATAGTATAAGAACTTTTAAATGACAACAGTAAACCCAACAATATAATGTATACTCTTAATGTTACGTTAGTAACTTGATTAAGAAATCATGACCTTGGTGACTTATTTTGATAGAAAATTTTATCTTTAATTTTATTTTTATGATATATTTCCATCACGTTTGAAAGGGACTAGACTAAGAACTAAAGGAATAGAACATGGAACCAAGGAATAGAACTAAGGAATATTTTTTTATTTTTGCCTAATTTTCCTTTTTAATTATCCTAAGTACATCCTATATGCTGTATGGATAAATTATTCCATACATCAAATTGTATAAAATTAGCTTGAGTTAGGAGCTCAATATGCTCCACCTTAGGTAGCCAGGTACACAGATTCTACCAAATAAATCTTGAAATTCGTTGAGCATGTTTTTCCATGTTGTAAAACAAAATATATATTTAATAATTTTACTTTGCTCAATCAAGTTCTTCACACCTTGAAGCCGAACTGCATAGACATGAAACCGCATAGTTGGCCCCTTGATGAGATTGATACCGAGTAAAGCACACTATTGTCTATTAATATCGTGATATTATTTCAACGATCATGCACATCAAATTTTAAATAGGTTAAACTAATTTTATGATCATATATATAGCCTAACATCTACTCTACTTTTCTTTCATTTTTGACAAAAAACCTAACATTTACTTAAATATTAAAATTATGTTATATGTTGAACTGAAGTTATATTTGATGAATATTAGAAAAAAAAGAAGAAGTTAGATTTGATGAAAAATTAAAATTGTACATTATTACACCACCACAATATATTATGTACATTTGCATAGGGGAATAGAACAATCCCCTTTTTCTCATAACAAGAATATGATAGTGGACATATTGAAAATAAATAAATAAAGAAGTTGCAAAATGAAAGTGGGAGATCGTGAAAATAATTGAAGCTTTTTCTAGTTATCAGAAATTAGTGGAAATCATTCTACCAAAAAAAATTAGTGGAAATCAGGCTGGTCTAATTAGAAAACATCTTTATGTGGTAGCATACAAATTTAACCAATAACCTTAGCTTTACAAGCATGATCAATTTCTTGACTTAAACTTATTGAACACTATCACATGTAAAATCTATCCAAAATCAAATACGTTTGATTCTTTACTAACACATCTTTTTCTCAAAATGGTTTTGTTTGCAAACTATGTGGCCACTTTATGTGACAAGGACATGACCATTCTATAACATAAATTGGTATAGTTGATAAAAATTCAGCTCAAATCTCACAACAATCTACGTATGAATTTCGATGTCAATGTAAGAATTTCATTGATAGTTAGTATATAAATATTTGTATTAGCGCTTTCTAAGCCTTGAGACATTCCTTTCCCTTGCTTTATCAGTTTCCAAGACCCTACTTGTCTAAATGGTTAAACTTTTTTTTTTTTTTGGGTCGATAGACGAAATGAGAAGAGTCATTGGAAACTCAGACACATAAGTGGAGAAGTCGGGGTTCATACCTGTCACGACGTCCGATCTAACAATTTCGATATTTTTGTCTGTTGAGCTAAGACTTATGAACAAAACGGCTAAACTTCTATTTATTAAAAAACAAAAAATGGCCACCCTCTGCATGCATTTTGAATAGTAAAATTTGTCTTCACTTTAAATTTTCTTTAAATTGAAACACACCCTTTCAAAATCTTCATGTTGGCTGTTAAGTGATCATATCCGGTGGCGGTTTGATCACTTTCCTGCATAAACTAGCCACCACCATATCTTCCAAATTCCCTCAGTGGAGAAGCATATAGTATCTAAGTATATTATAGAATTGTTCTTCAAAGTATAAGTTCCAGCATATCAACCAAAACTCACTTTTTGTTCCAATATATAACACCATCTTGTGTTTCATTCAACACTCATCAACAAAAACATATCATCTATAGAAGAACAAAGAGAAAATGGTGAAATTCTCTAAGCAATTTGAGGGACAACTCATTCCAGAATGGAAAGAAGCTTTTGTTGATTATTGGCAACTTAAGAAGGATATTAAAAGAATTCAACTTCTTAACAATACCAACAAAAAACCAAATAATCATCAAATGAGTTCAGTGGTGAAGTCACCTTTTTCATCACTAAGAAAGTTCTTTTCATTTCAACAAAGAGAACATGAACCAATTCAAGTAAACTTTATTTTTTATTTTTTTTCTTTTGATGATATATGATTATGAATATTAATTTTGTTAAATATTGTGTATATATTTGACTTATGATATTTTTTATTTTTTTTGGTATTTTACAGGTTCATAGGAAACTTGTTTCATCAACTAGCAAAGGTGACATGTATGAGACACAATTACTAGACCAATTTGCTGATACTGATGCTACAAAAGAATTTTTTGCATGTTTAGACCAAAACCTCAATAAGGTTAATAAATTCTATAGGACAAAGGAGAAAGAGTTTCTTGATAGAGGGGAGTCCTTGAAAAAACAAATGGATATTCTTATTGAGCTCAAATCTGCATTCATGGAGAAGAAAGGTAAAGGGAGCTCTTCTCACTACTCCAAGGAGGAAGAATCTGTCTCATCCACATTATCTATTAATGGTACTTGATCAACTTATCTTCTTTAGTTAAGCAATGTGAATACTAAATGTGATTTAATTGGCTTATTTGAACTTATCAACTTTATAGCTTATATAAAAATTGTTTTATGTTTTTTTTTTTTTGTCTAGTAGTCTAGTGGCTAGAGCTCACACAATTAAATATGGAGAAGTGGGGTGTCCGAGGTTCGAACCCCAACCCCTGCATAAATTATGCAATGTCCCTACTATTTGAGCTAAGCTCACAGGGACATTTTATTTTATTTTTACTTTATGTTATAGAAATAACTTATACATAGGTGCTTATAGGATAAATGCCTATAATTTTAGAATATTGTCTAGATAAACGATTAATTAAGGTGTTTCTTTAGTTAAATAAGGTCTAAAAGGAAATAGTTTGGATAGAAATGGGTTCTAAATTAATAAAACTATAGGGTGACAAAAATATTATGTAGTTCTCTCTAATTTGAAAATTATCAAAAAAAGGAAATATTACTTAAAATGAAAAATTAAATTTCACTTCCCTTTCCTTGTAAAATTTAACCAAGTAAAGAATAAGACAAGGATCATATCATAAATGAATTTTGTTGCCATTCTAAAATAAAATACACCAAACTATAATATTGACAATGACACGTAGACACCTTCATTAATTTAATAATAGAGAAATGATTGAGTGCAACTAAATGTGTTGATATCGTGTTTGACAGTGACACATGTTGGACACTGAACACGTCTTCAATATGAAGTTTCATGATATTGACATTGACACATAGATGCTAGTAATAGTTTAAGAAAATAGAAGTGATTGAACGTAACAACATGTGTTGGTGTCGTGTCAGACACCGACACATGTTGGATACTAAATACGCGTTCATTATGAAGTGTCAGTACAACATAGTATTAGAGTAATTCTTAGTATTTGAATGTATTATATGTTTTAAATTTATTTATGATGTGAATGTAAATCTAATACTCTATATACTGGATGCAGAGGAAGACTCTGTTAGGAGCAGAGAACAAACAGAGGATTTGGAGAAAATAGAAGAGAATTTTACTGAATCAAATGAAGAGGATAAATCAATGGACTTGAAATGGGAAGATGGTAAATTGAGGACATTATCTGGCAATATTGTTAGTGGCCAAGGAAAGAATGTGAGAATAAACATTCCTTTGACAACACCTTCTCAAACCTTTTCAGAAATTAGTTACCTTGTAATGGAAGATTTGTTCAATAAATCTTCAAGAAAATGCAATCCAGAAGGTGGTGTTCTTCGTGTTAATAAAACAAGGTTACATCATGCAGAAAAGATGATCAAAGGTGGTTTCATTGAGCTTTATAAGGGCCTAGGATATTTGAATGATTATAGGTATAATTCAATTTTTCTTTCACAAATACATCTAATATTTTAAGATTTTTTGTTATTTTGACAATCACATTTAAAATCAAATTTCGACGATAAATTGATGGTTAATGTTGTTTGAATATGTGGTTAATTACGTTTAGTAAATGCTTAGTGAATATAACAAGGTGTCACAACTCATTAATCATCTATTGAACATAATTAATCATGTTTTCTATGTGTTCAAATATACTTTTTTATTTTATTTTAAAAAAAGTGTTCAAATATGCATAATATCCATTTAAATTGTCTTCAAATATGCCTAATTTTTAGGTTTGAAGATATACATGAATGATATCCGATAACCACAATTTGTGTTTAAATATACACATCAGAATATCGCCGGTTGTGTTATGCATATGGTTAATAAGTTATATTTTGTTATATTTATTAACCATTTATGAAATGTAATTAACCATGTATTTGAAGTCTGCTAACCATCAAAGTTGTCATCAAAATTTGATGTCAATTTTGTTAGTCAAAGTACCATTTCTTTAATAATGAACTTGCATTAAATGTTAAATTTGATATTAAAAAAAAGTTGTGTAACTGTTTTCTTCATCATGTTGATTTTTTAGGAATTTGAACCTGCTTGCATTTATAAAGATTCTGAAGAAATTTGACAAGGTAAAGTGAATTAGAGAGTTCACAATTTATATTAAAAAAATGAAGTTTTTCATATTAGAGGTGTTAATAACAAAATCAATTCTTATGATTTCTTCTCCTTCAGGTCACAGAAAAGCAAATTCTTCCCATCTATCTCAAAGTAGTTGAGAGTTCATATTTCAACAACTCAGACAAGGTAAAAAATAGACACATATCAAAATGTCTTACTTCTATCATGTCAAACTTTGATGAAGGAATATATTTGGTGCTCACACTAAAGTAACTCATGTTGAGATGTTGGCCACTAGTTTTCATTTGCAACTCAAAGTGTTACCAACAATATCAAGTGGCCAATAATCATATAATGTCTTCACCAAAAGATGGTCTAAAATCCTACACATAAAAATTAGATATGCTTGTCTAAATATCTGTCTTTTTTTTTCTTCAATATTTTTACAGAATTTATAGGAATTAGTTATTTATTGTTTTTCTTAATTTTTTTAAAGATTAATTTTGATGCACTATCAACCAATCATATATATCTTTAAATGTAGTTATAATTAAAATTGAACATTTTTAATTATCTTACGCCTAAGATTGACCGATGGTGTAGAAAATATTTAGACTGACAATGTATATAAATTAAATCATTTTTAAACCTTAAAGATCAGTGAATAAGAGAGAGTGTGTAAGAGAGTAGTATTTAACTTTGTTAACCAACTTTATTTACTTGTTTGTCCTAAAAATTACAGGTGGTGAAGTTCATGGATGAAGTGGAGGAACTATTTGTCAAGAATTTTGCTAAAGGTGATCATAGAAAGGCAATGAAATACCTTAGACCAATTCATCATAAAAAAGAATCACATGCAATTACTTTCTTCATTGGTGAGTAACTTTTAGGCTTTATTATTTTCACTTTTTCTATTTTTATTTTCTATTTGTTAATCATTGTATTAAAGAGCCTTTAGTTTGTTTGTTTTGTGATCACTACAATCCAAAGAAAACACAACATGGACCCCCTTAGTCACTAGCTCCTTGTATGAACAAAAATCAACTGATCCCACTTTTTTAAACACTTATAAATGCAGCCATGCATACTTGCATAACCCTTTATGTAATTTTTTATTCTTCTTTTTTTAATAACAAAAGGCAATTGGCACATCATGACTTTTTAATGTTGACCATTAATATCTCCTATGGTTACTTTTTTCTCTTTATTTGATATATTTCGAGTTTAATTTTCTTGCACTATCATTGTAAAACTAATCATGTGTGAGTATGTGACTCAGAAGTTGTTATGGTAAAATTCACACTTTTACGGTGGTTTGATGGTTATGATTGATTGAAAGTGTAAATATTCTTTACACTGACCGTGTATTTGAATTAAATCCATATTCTATTTTACAAATTCAAATGTAATAGAAATGTTGTGTAAATATCATAATTCGTTCATAAAAACTTCTGGAACTTAATGGAGACGATCTATCGTTTAAAATAGTTTTACACCGACTTTTGATAAGAACTCATGATATTGAAAAATGTTGATTTTTTTATTGGATATCAGTGTAAATTCCATAGCAAGTTACTCATAAAATTAACTGAATCTTCCAAATAAATTCAGGACTATTTACTGGATGCTTTTGGGCACTTTTTGGTGCATATGTTTTAATGGCTCATCTTACTGGACTGTACAAAAGACACCAAAATTCAGTCTACATGGAAACTGTCTACCCTGTGCTTAGGTAAGTAAAAGAATTTTCATTGCAGCACATTGTCTTCAGATCACTGTTTTTAGAACCAGACCAGCTGGTTCAACCACGATCGGAGTTGTACGAGCAGGAAATGACTTATGTTTCTGTTTTGTGTTTGCAGTGTGTTTAGTCTCATGTTTCTACATTTCTTCCTCTATGGCTGCAACATTATTGCATGGAGAAAGACTCGTATAAACTACAGATTTATTTTTGAGATAGTTCCAACTAAGGAACTAAAGTACAATGATGTATTCTTGATTTGTACAATGTCTATGACTGCTGTGGTTGGAGTCTTGCTTTTTCATTTGACTCTACTCACAAAAGGGTATTCCTATGCACAAGTTCAATTCCTTCTTGGCCTACTTTTTTTGGTAAGTTGTTGATTTTGTACATTAGATGCTATAAAAAAGTTTTACACATGCATTCAATCGTATCCCGTCATGATAAAAGAAATGTAACATCTTATTTATTGCATGTACAGGCCTTCTTACTATTACTTGTATGCCCCTTCAACATTATATACCGGTCAAGCCGTTATCACTTCCTTTGTGTGATAAGGAACATAATTTGGTCACCTCTTTATAAGGTACCTTTTTTTTCTCTCACACTATTATCATGTCATTAGTGATAAAATCTAGTCTAAAATCATGTATTGTTTTGGTCATAATCTCATTGAATTTTCTGTTTCTCCCTAGGTTCTGATGCTGGACTTTTTTATGGCCGATCAACTTTGCAGTCAGGTAGTGTGTTTTTTATTTCATGGAAAATTACTAATCAATCATAGTCGTTCGATCATTAGAAGTATTTGACTTTAATCATATCTACTTCAAAAATCATATACATGATGGTTTATGATTGGTTGATAGTGTAAATAGTTTTACACTGATAGTACATCAAAATGAATTTCTTATATTAATAGTTACATGATTTGTTTATAGGTTCCAATGCTAAGGAGCCTAGAGTTTATGGCATGTTACTATATAACTGGGAGCTATAAGACTCAAGACTATGGATACTGCATGAGAGTAAAACAATATAGAGATCTTTTCTATGCAGTGTCCTTTCTGCCATATTATTGGAGAGCAATGCAGGTAAAAATTTGTAAACATTTTATAGTTAAACCTTTCTTTAAGCATATTCTCAAGATTTTTTTCAACTATGAAATATGAAAAACTAATGTCTCTTAATTTGATTTCTAGTGTGCAAGGAGATGGTTTGATGAAGGGGACACAAATCACCTTATCAATCTAGGAAAATATGTTTCAGCTATGTTAGCTGCAGGTGCTAAAGTTGCATATGAAAAAGATAGAAGTGTTGGATGGTTATGTGTTGTTGTGATCATGTCAAGTGTAGCAACTTTGTACCAATTGTATTGGGACTTTGTAAGGGATTGGGGTTTGCTACAAAGGAACTCCAAGAATCCTTGGTTAAGAAATGAATTGATGCTAAGAAGAAAAGCTATTTACTACTTGTCAATGGTACATAAATCATACCCTTTTGCTCTCTCTAAAGATTATGTTAGTCATTAACGTAGCACCGACACTTCTGATTGAAGGTGTGTCTAGTGTTTGATACGCGTTGTATCGTACATCGAGACTATACTAACACATGTAGTTGCATCAATTACTTATATTTTTTCAACATATTTGTGTCGTGTCTGGTGTCCATGTCTATGTCAAAGTCTCGTAGATAAGGATTAGTCCATGTCTAATTATCATATCGAATCAACTTAAATATAAGATGTTAAAGAGAAAATGTCACAAAGTGTGGCATATAATTTTGATAAGATAATTATACAACTTAAATTGAGATTCCTAATCTAGATTAAAGAAGTAAACATATGAGCAGAGAATTTTTTTTTTGTACAAATATTAAGAAGACATGAATCATGCTTTCTTTTCAGATTATAAATATGAAATATTTTTTTTGCTTATGCAGGTATTAAACATAACTCTGAGGCTTGCTTGGTTGCAAACTGTTCTCCATTCAAGTTTTGAAAATGTTGACTATAGAGTAACAAGCTTATTTTTAGCAGCACTTGAAGTTATTAGAAGAGGACTATGGAATTTCTACAGGTAGAATATCATTGACTATAAATGCATAATTTATTTTGTTTGATACTTGTAGCATTTGCATGATACATCACTTTCAATTGTTTTTTCAATAAATAAATATTTTATTGGTTCAGATTGGAGCATGAGCATCTAAATAATGCTGGCAAGTTTAGAGCAGTGAAGGCAGTGCCACTTCCTTTTCATGAAGTGGAGGATGAAGAAGACTAATAATGCCAATTGGCATATTTAGCATTGATGTAGGGGATGATTCCACCCAAATACTTGAAGGAGCAGATTAGTTGTCCTCATTCAAGTTGATGTAAACATTGATCAACTTGATTATTTTTTTCAATCGATTTGTAGGAACATTGTCCACATATGTATACACAATTTTCATTAACATTAAATAAAAATTTAATGAGAAAGTGCAATGTTACTAAATATCTTAGTATATACCCTTTTGTCATGTACTTTCTTCCCTATTCTTTTCCCACATGATGTAAAATTTACAACTAGATTTGGTAGAGTAAAGGCTACTCTCTTTTTACCAACACAATTCTTGCCACACAAGAAACAACAAGAAACCATAATCAAACCTCTCTTTCTAAAACTATGTAACAAACAAATAATTTTCAGGACTTATTATTCTCCTTTATTGAATTGCAGCAGAGCCAGTTGTACAGCAAAATTGGGCTGATGGTGAAGAGAAGTGTTGCATTTTTAGCAGACTAGGAGGTAGTGAGGTTGTTTGTCCACGAGGCTATTAATAAACTACGTTCATGAAGAAGTCGGTTAGCAAACCTACTCCTACTTTAGGAGTAAGATAGCAAGCTTCCTTTAAATAATTAAAAAAAACTTTATTGTAATACCAATTAGGAGATAGTGTTTTGAGATTTAAGTGGGGTTTTTCAAAAAAATTAATTCCTTTTAGCGAAACAATCCCAAGAACGGACCTAGACTAATCATTAATCATAAATTAAACACATATGTAAACACCTTTAAGGATTTACCTTTTGATGCCTCAAGGAGAATGATGCAAGGATGCATCACAAACTCCACAAGAACGAAACACCTCTACTCAATCCACACAAGCACAAATTGAAACACAATGATAGCCGTCATAAGAGAGTAATTGTGATAGTTAGGGTAAGCCTCTTTTTGACGAGTGTGATTCTCTTCTATTTATAGAGAGTGAGCTGCTTAATTTTTTTTTTTTTTGAAATAGAGCTACTTAAAACTTAAAACTAATTTAAGCTTCGCACAAAACCCAATAACATTTACATTTAATTAACCTCTCCTTCAATTAAATATCAAATATTAATCAAATTAAATTGTATTTAATTAGTGGCTTTTCCCGTAACTTGGGCAGATGTAATGCGTATTTAGCAGAGCTTTTGGGGAGTTTTGGATGGTCTCCAAATTGCTAGAGAGAGAGGTTTTGCAAAAGTTGAGTTGCACGTTGATTCAAGTGTGGTGGTGTATACCCTGTAGACAACTAAGGATGGAAATGTTGTTGGTTGGCGTCTCATTGAAGAAATTCGCAGATTGCTTGCTCCGAAGTGGGAAAATTTGCCATTCTTATCGTGAGGCGATTCGTGTGCAGACGCTCTTGCAAACATGGGTTGTGAGCATGCGCCGGGGTTGCGTGTGTATGAGTAGTGTCCAGCTAGGCTGAGTTCTCTGGTGTTAACTGGTGTTATGGGGATAGCGACCCCTAGAGTCATCTCTGTTTAGTTTTATCTTTTCTCGGGCTTAGGCCCCTTGGTTTCCCAAAAAAAAAAAATTGTATTTAGTTAAATAAATACCACTCTCATTTATTTAATCAAATAAATATAATTAAATGATTCCCCGTGAGCTTAGCTCAGTTGGTAGGGACATTGCATAATTTATGCAGGGGCCGAGGTTCGAATCCCGGACACCCCACTTCTCCACATTTAACCGTGTGAGCTCTCTAGCCACTAGGCTACTAGACCAAAAAAAATATAATTAAATGAAATGAAATCTTATTTAATTTAGTTAATCGTTTCGGTGTCAAGAATTTATGTGTGTGACCATGTATGTTCTCGTAATGTTGATAATAATATTAAATCTTAAGTTTAATATTTTAAACAATGAGAGACATCTAACAACACATCATTTCTACTCAAGTAACAGCTGACAAAACTTGTATGTGATAATGATCATTTGTATAATTATTCTTTTATTCTCGTGTCTATATTGAGCACAAGGCATAGATTGACTCCATAGATATTTCAGTTGTTCTGTAGGAGGGAAAATTTTACCTAGGTAACTCATGTCCCTCAACATGATTCGTCGAATACCTATCAGATGACTTTATAGTCATCCTTTTACAAACAACATTTGAACGTCAACAAAGAACTCGAATCCTAGATCTATGAGAATATCTTACGACACTTTAAATAATTCACGGTGGGTCAATCTAGTAACAAATATTACTCCTAATGTTCCCTAAAAAAAAAATTACTCCTAATGTTTATACATATGTGAAGACTTGATAAATCTTTATGCATAACCCGTGAGATGTAGTCATCAGTCTACCCACATAATAGTTTTGATGTCTTACCACTATCCCATTTTATTGTAAAATTTGACTACAAATACTTTAAGAATAACGTTTTTATAAATAACGAGGTTTCACGATTAAGTCACACTTAATATTCCATTAATAAAACTAATTCATCTATGATTTTTTTTTTGGCTTTCACGCCGATTTCTGACTCATCAATGATGGACGACTAATTCGGCTCATGCGTAGAGGCATGCGCACTGACCAAGCGTTGTTCCCCTTGGGAATCGAACCCGATATTTCCCAGGTACATCCTTGGGAGGAGCTCCTTGCCACTGGAGGCGAAACAACTTGGTTAATTATTCATGAAATTTATTCCTTTAAAACAATCATAATAAGGAAATGACTTATAAGGGCTATATATTCATAAGTACACACACAACAACAACAACATCCAAGTCGTTTTCCACTAACTGCGATCGGTTATATGGATCAAATTATGTCATAATGTACTATCATACACCATATTTTCGTCAAACTCATTAATTTACAAATATTTTCTAATAGTTTCTCTGATAGTTTTTTAGGTCTTCCTTTGCCTTTAATGATCTGAGTATTCTTCATTTGATCTACTATCCTTACTATGAAATCTATAGGTCTTCTCTTTACATGTTCAAACCAACTAAACCTATTTTCCCCAATCTTTTATACTATAGGTGATATTCAAACTCTCTCTCTCTCTCTCTCATATGATCATTTCTAATCTTATCACATTTAGTCTTACCACACATCCAACACAACATCCTCATTTACGCTATATATATAGGTCAAGATACAAAACTGCATTCATTCAATATATAGATTGACTATTAAAGCTTACTCTAACATGTAGGTGAACAGTGTGGCACATTATTTCGCTAGAGCAATATCATCCATGGCTAGTCTTCAATTTTTTTTTATCATGTTCTCTGTGTTATATTGATATTTCCACCATGAATGAAATATCTTGGATTCCTGTGGTAAAAAATAGAAATAAAGGTCTATTATTTGATTTTAAAACATAATTAGTTTCATACTTAATTTATTTTTTTAACAAAGTTTAATACTTCTTTTATTAAATGTTAAACTCATTGAAAATATCCACATCATTCACGTGACACAAAATATAACCGGAAAAACTCACAATTAAATAAAATCATAAAATTCTTATTTAAAAAGCAAAGAGTAAATGACACTCTCCTCTCTTGAAACGCGACACAAAATATAACCAGAAAAACTCACAATTAAATAAAATCATAAGATTCTTATTTAAACAACAAAGAGTAAATGACACTCTCCTTTCTTGAAAGAGACATGAATTACACTCTTCTCTCCTCTTATGTTAAAATATCTACTCCTCTCTCCTCTTATGCAAACCATATTAGAAAATATTTCAGACCTCTCCCCTGAAAGAAGCATGAATTACATCCTCTTATCCTCTTATGTTCAAATCTACAATTTCCTTCCTTAATAATTTTTTTTATAATAATATAGCAAAAACAATCTAACGCACCCCGAAGAAAAATAGTATTGTGAGTTTATTTTAATATAATCAAAATTTGAATTCATATTTTTCTCTATTTTTAGTTCACAATTTCATTTGCATATAGTTTTAAACCCTATTATAAAATATAAAACAACACAAAATAAAATTAAAATGAGTGAAAAATTACTAAATTTGATATAGTATGGTTATTTAAAAGTGAATTCTATATTCTAAATTATAAAACTAATAACAAAATATTTAATTTTAAACATCATTGACATTTAAATTATAAGAAAATGAATTTATTTTTCTTAAATGGTGGTTCAAAATTAGTATATATAATGAAAATATTTATTTATGTAATTTTCTCAAAACCAAAAATAAGATCATAAATTAGGTATTAAGTAAGTTCCCGTGAACTTAGGTCAATTGGTATGGATAATGCATAATATATGCAAGTTCCGTGGTTCGAAACCCGGCAATCACCAAAAAAAAAAAGGTATTAAAATGTTTGTTTTTGCAATATATGATATAAATATTTATTTGAGAATAAAAATAGAAAATATAATAAAACTAAAACATACATATGTTTTTTTTAATGTTTTTCTCAATGCGTGCAAAGTTTCACCGAATAAAGATTATTAATTGCTAACTTTTTCAATAGAAACAGAAAATATTTTTTTATAAGAAAGATTATTGATAAAGAGTAATGGGTAAAGAGAAAATTAAGCAATTAATAATTTTTATTTTGTGCAATATTGCATCAATTAGAAAAATCAGTTAATTGTCCTCGTGAACTTAACTCAGTTAGTATGGACAATGCATAAAATATATAAGGTCTGGGGTTCGAACCCTGACCACCACCAAAAAAGAAAAAAACCAATGAATCATACATTATTTAGGGGCCGATACAAAACCTAATAGGCTCGAACCAAGAAAGCTATTTGAGTTAGACCAAACTAAGGGAACAGAATACCACTATTTGAGCAAGATCCAGCTTCTTTGCCAATGCATAATCTAGTCTCTGATGACTTGTTCCGGGAGGTCCCAACAACGGAGTTATGATTAACTGCTGGTTTTTTATGATTGTGTTCTCCTTTATATGTCACAACATAAATGTTCTCATTGGTTTTGCTTTTCTCTACTAGTTTTTTTGCCGAACAATCCCAGAAACTTCTACATTTGTAGTAGCTCCTACAAAACCATTCATTGATTTCTTTTCATATCAAACACCGCTGAATGTACTATTTTAATAGATAAAACCATACACATATAAATGTATATAAGAGAGAGTTTTAAATAAAGGTATGCAATATGGATCCGTCTTACACTGAGTGACATATCGGTTTAATTTAAACATATATTAAAATAAATAATATAAATGAAGTGAGATTTAAATAAAGTGAAAGATATTGATTTAGGAGTGATGTATTTAAAATCAATTAAATATTACAATTGAAAAAAATAAAATGTGAGATTTAAATATGTTTTTAGTCCCTACAAATATATTCTCTCTTTTTTTCTTCCTTTTTTTTAAAAAAAATATACCACTTTTTTCTTTTGGTCTTTATTGTTTTGTTTTAGCTCTTGCAAACTTTATTCATATTGGAATTGGTCTCTCTGATATATAGAATATTTGATTTTATTCTATCATAAGAAGGACTAAAATGGATATTGAAGAGACCAATTTCACTATAAATAAATTTTGTCGGAAACTAAAACAAACATCAAAGACCAAGAATCAAAGGTGGTGTAATTGTGTTGCCTAAAAAAACAGAGGGATGAAACGCAAAATATGATACATTTGCAGGAACTAAGAACATATCAAACCAAAAAGCAATTAACAGTACAATGAAAATTAATAGTGACATTCATTTTGTAATAAAATTTAATTTTCAAAATGTGTCGCTCATTGAAAAGAATAGAGTAATAACTTTTGATATTTTAAATTGAAATGCAAATGCAACCGCGATTAAGACCACATATGTTTCATTTAACTGCAATTCTTTCCAATGGTAAGGATCTGGGATCATGGTCCTTGCGATCACTATTTAAAACACTAGGTTGGTGTGTGTATTAGGTAACAAAATTATTATTTTTAATATGAAATAGAAGACAAATATGTAAATTTAGAGTGTTTAATGCATAAAAACCTTGGATGTGGAGACCCTTTAATGGGTTTTTCTCCATATTTTTTCCATGCCCATGAATCTTCCGAAGGCTCGTCTTCCCTCACATGGCACACAAATGTCACTTGGTTTTTATTTTTTCTGTAAAAAAAAAAAAGAAACGTATAATGATTTTAGGTCACAATAAAATTGATATAATTAAAATATAATAAATAATAGGAATAAATACTTTACCTTTTTCTTGATTTAAATTTTGGTTTCTTCGGATGTGTATTTGGTAAAAATCTAGAATTTGTTCGAGGTAGTAGAAATGGTACTTGATTGTGCTTTCTCAGGGGTTGTTGTGAAATTGATGGATGGTTGAATGCACAATCAAAATTGCTGGTTGCGGTTCCAGTGCGGGTATGGGGTTTAGAAATAGACACTTCATTGTTACGGTTTGGTTCATTTTGTTGTTGTTCGATGAGTATTTGATAATCAGCAATTGTAAGATATTGATTTGTTTTACAAACACTAGTATTAGTCATTGTAGTGGTGATGGTAGGGATGATAGGGGCAGTGGTGGTGAGGGTGGCGAATGTGGTTGTAGGGATAGTGGTTGTCGGGGTAGTGAAGATGGTGGTAGTGGGGGTGCGAGCAGTGATGGTAGAGGTGGGGATAGTGGTGTTGGGGTAGAATTTAAGTATCATTTTTTCTAGCTCAGTAAACTCATTTAGTTGCAACTGTTCTTGTTCGATGAGTGTTGGGAAATTAGAAAAGGTGGAATTTTGATTGGAATCATGAAAACTAGTGTTAGTGATGGTATTGGTGGTAATGTGGGAAGGGATGGTGGTGCTTGAGGGGGTAAGTGTAGTGGTTAGGGTGGTAGTGATGGTTGGGATACTGGTGATAGTAGGGGTGGTGATAGTGGTTGTTGGATTGAAACTGATTATCAATTTGTCTAGCTCTATGAAATCATTCGGTTTAAGTGGGGTAATCGGGGTTGAGCTATTCTCTTCGGAAAAACTAAAATAATCAAAGCATGGAGGTGTGCTGTTTTGAGGGGATATGATGTTATTGGTTGTAGTGGTTAGAGTTGGAGGTAGAGTTTCAAAATCGGTGGTAGGAGTAGCAAAGGTGGCAGCTTTGCAGCTACGAACAATAGAAAAGAGATCACAATTATCATTGTCCATTGGAAGAAGAAAAAAAGCACTTTTTAGGAGGGAGGGGGTGAAGCAAGCAATTTGATGGTGGAGAATGATCAACTTGAAGCCTTGCTAACTATTTATAAGAAGAAAATGATTTATTTTTTAATTTTGTTTTGACCAAGAATTTATTTTTAATTAATAAAAGTTGAAAGCCGATTGATATTTCCAAAGACAATTGCAACTTTTAAAATTATTTATGATATTTGTTTATTTATTTTAATTACTCGTTTATTATTATTACATATAGTGATTAAAAAAATTAAAATGTGTCATTATGATCATGAGTGAATCACGAATTTAGTTGACTAGATCGTACAATTAATTGTCTCTGAGACCTAGCTCAATTGAAAATGTTAATATTGTTTGAATGTACATTTTCATTGTTATCAAGATTTGAACCCGACATCTCTCATTTGTGTGTGTGAGTTTTCAAGTAGTGTTAGTCACTCCGCCTAAAGCCAAAACAAAAAAAGATTGTAAAATTAATTTTGTGACTAAAATTAAATTTAGAATCATCGATACATAAAGTAAGTCCATAAAATATCTAAAAGATTCGATATTTAATATCTTTAAAAGATTAACATGATAAAGAGCCAAACAACTATATTCTTTTATAACACTCACCTCCATACAGTCGGCCTTAATTTTTTAGTGAGAGAAACTCCAACTTCTCTCTAAGTTTTCTTTCTCTTTCACTCATCGAAGAGATGTTGATTTAGGTCATTTTTTGACCTAGAATCACCCATCTGCATATTTTTTCCCCTTTCTTTCGATCTAAATAAGTGATTTCCACATATATCAAATGTTTTCTTTTGTGTTTTTTCGTGATTTCGTCGTCTGAGTGCGGCGTTGTGTTGTTCGTCGTCTTGTGTGTGGCATTGTTTGATTTCGCGTCTTGGTGCGGTGTTCGTTTGGTTCCTATTGAATGACCAACTTCAGTCAATCACAGATTCAATCAATGATTTGGACGTCAATGTTGCAGATCCAGAAACATGGTTATTCCGGTGATTTAGATTTTATCATATTATTTGTAGGCATTTTGTTGTTGTATGCTATTAACTTGGGTGTTGTGAGTTAGTTTGCAGATTCACCCTTTACGTTTTTAGCAATGTTGATTCTGATGTATTCTTTTAATTTGAATGAATATAGTTTTGTTTTTATTAAGAAAAAATAAAAAAGAAATATTAACGTGATTGCTAGTGACTTAAATAATTTTTTTTAACTAGTCAAACTAACTACGAAATTGATACTGTGAAGAATCGACCTTAGGACTTCAAGAATAACACACTTTAAGGTTTAAAGCCAACAACATCAAATTAACCCAAGTGGGTTGATATTGACTTAAATATTAAATTTCGTAAGATATATTTTCGGAGCAAAAATTCAAGATTCACTTTTTTTCATAAAATAAAATGATTTTGTTTATGTTATTGCTTTTCTGTTTTCTTTTCTCATGTTTTCAAGGATTGTTTTCGGGTATTCTTCTCTAAGGGCCAAAAGAAAAAATCACTTTCCTACTAAGTTGACTATGAATTTATGTCAAAAGTGCAGTCCAACCAAAAAGTGAAAACAAGGGCAGAAATGATGAAATAGTATGATGACGACTCTTTTTTAAAATGTCATAGCCACACACGTTTTTTTGGACAAGGGCCGTATCTGAGGCAGAGCGAGAAGGGAAGCCGTCCTAGACTCCAAAAAATAAGTTAAAAATTTGGGCCCCAAAATATAAAATTAAGGGTTCATTAAGTAAAAAAATAATATTAAGGAATGTTAAAACCATGTGTATTTTAATCAAAAAAAGGACATATTGGGAAATTGAATATCACGTTTCCTAACATAATAAAAACTATTATCTTAAAAAAATTATTTTCACACTTTGAAATTCAATTATTTTTATTTTATATATACTTATTAATTAGGCCCAAATTACAGATTCGCTCGTAGACCACCAAAATCTCAAAAACGGTCCTGATTCTACTTGAGTGTTGTCATTTTCTATGCATGTGGTTTATAAGTTTATTGTATCACTCTCTCATTCGCAAACGGATATATGAGTCAATGAGCAATTATTCCAGTTTGACATGAATCATGCAATATGCAAGGCATGTATTCCATTTGTGCCACAAATTTGTCATACTAAATATAGGTTTCTAAACTCAATGCACAAATTTAATGAGATTTGTAATAACTCTTAGTATTAAGTGTATTATTATATACTCCTGCAAAAAAAATGTATTAGTATATATTTGAATTGATTATTTTTTATTTTACAAAAATTATAGTAATACTAATATGTTATATTAACATTTGAAGGAACCAGTTTTAATATTAAAAAAGTATTTTACTGAAAAAAAATAAGTTTATTTTTCACAATTACTCACAAAACAAAAAAAAATTGTAATTCATATATTACATTTTGAGTTTTTTTAACAAACTACATCAAATGAGTAAAAAAATTGATTGCATATACACCGAGTAAAACTTTAAGGTCTGTTTGGTTCGCGGGTTTTGAAAGGGGTGAGAGGAATATTTTAATTTTTTTTATATTTGGTTCAATTTTTAAAAGGGGAGGGGAGGGAGAGGAAGGGGAGCAAAATCCCTCATAAGCACAATTATTGCTCCCCCTCAAATCGGAGTTTTTTGGAGGGGAGGGGGACAGAAAGAGAGATGAGTTAATGTAATTTTAATTACATTGACATAATTATCCTTAAATTTATTTTTAAAAGACAAAATCGTCCTTATTAAAATTTTAAGTGTTTTCAATATATTGCTTGCTACCCTCTTTTTTGTAACATGCCATTGTCATTTTTTTTTAATGAGAACCACATATTTTTGTCTTCTATTATTTTTTACGAGAATTCACTTTTTTTTTACTAACGTTGCTTTTATTTGTTTATTTTGATATATATTTATTTTATAGTTTTTAATTGTATTATATATTAAAACATTATTAATGAAATTTGTAGAAGATTTTTTTTTATAAATATTTTTATATTGTACTGGATTATTTTAGAAGTGCTCTAATATTTATGAATACCTAATATTTTGTTAGAACTTTTGTGTTTGATTATTTATGGAGTTTTTTTCATGTTTAATTTTTTATGAAGTGAATAATTTCAAAATCAAGATATTGTTTTAATATTAGAGGGATAAAAAAGTAATTTGATTTTAAAATCTCTCTCCTCCCCTTGTGAACCAAACATATATTAAATTAAAATCCCTCCATCCCCTTCCCTCCCATCGTTTGAACCATACATATATTTAATTGATATATCTCTCCTTCCCTCGACTCTCTTTCGCTCCCCTCCATTAAAACCCCTTCCCTCCTATCTCATTCGTTGAACCAAACGGAAGAATTTATTTGTATGCATATTGATAATGTAAAATAGTTTTACCCACGTATCAATGATCTTAATACAAGCTTCTTTCTCTCTCTTCTCTCACATTGACTTGTTTCCTCTAACATGATCTTTCCAACGCCACCTTACCACCACTACCACATACAACCATCAGTTTTTCACAATGTAGATTTCACTACTAGCGATGCGACAAGTCACAAAGGTCCTCAGTATCACCTCATTTAAACCCTTTCTCTTGGGGTTGCTCAAAAACACAATGATGATGGTCGATCCTTGACCGTGGTTGCCCAATCCACTTCTATTTCGAGAAGATCTGAAGTAGTTTGTCGCGGTGTTGATTTAGATCATGTGATTTTGTCGCTCGATATGAAATTGTGGTTGTTGTGTCGTGGGATTGTTTTTACGCTGACCTAAACCACGATAATTTGGCTTCCTGCCACCATTGCCTTCATTTTTTTCTTCATTTACTAGGTTTCTTAGAGTTTGGTTTCATGTTGATTATGGGTCTAGAGCTTTGTTGAATCTGGTTCGTTGTGGCAAGTTGCTCTCCCTTGTAATATAAAGTCATTCAACTTAGGTCATCCCAATTTGTTAGGGTATGTTCTATACGTGTTTGTTTACACTATTAAATGAGTTTGCCGTTGTTGTTCTTCGGAGGACAAAATAAGTTATGGTTTGAGTTACCGCTTTTTGGATCTCTGATTGTTTCGAAATATGTTGAAATCTGAAGGTTTCAAAGGTTAAGGTTTCGTGTGGGTGATACCCTAATATTTGCATCAGTCTCTTTGATTGATTTCCTCATCATTCTATCAATTTTATGTTAGATTGTTTAACTCAAAAGCATTGTTTTGCTTGTTTTTGTTGCAAGGACTTGTTGATTCTTCGACTCGTTTCTGTGTTGACAGTCGATCCATTTACCAGTCGTCTGCAAAACTTTGATTGCTTGTTAGGATCAACTAGATTTAGGATCAACTTTGATTCCTGGGTTTGATTTTAAGTCTCCCCAATTTTTGTTCTTTGGTACTTTTTTCTTTTATTAATATATTATTATTAGTATACATGTTGTTGAAACGGTGCATGTCAATACTCTTAACTTATTAAAAAATAACTATTTAAATATTTATGAATTGGTTCTTTTTATCAAACCATTGTAGTAATATTTTACAATTTTTCTTCAATAAGAACCAACATTTTGTAATTAAAAATATTTTTCTAACAAAATAAGATGGGAATTCATATCTTCTATTTTAAATTTTAAGTCAAAATTAACGAGGATGAAACAAAGATCAAAGATGTTAAATAATTATCGCCAGATGTTGCAAAGACATTAATTAATCTATTGAGGTCAAGGAAACCACTTCGGTTTTACCAACAAATCAGCAAAATGAAATTTTTAATACCACTGTGATTCCAGAACAGCCAGCAATATCTCAATCTTGTTCGTTTGTTCCAATAGAATCTCAAGGTATAGGTATTTGGTGTTATGAATTGCTAAAAGACAAAGGTAAAATCGAGATTAACTCTGTTGATGACCAATTAGGCGAGAAAGGTCCAAATTTTCTAAACAAGCAGGAGAAGAGAAAAAGGGCACCCAAACCAAGATTTAAGAGATATGTTCCATCGTTGATATAAATGAAGCAGCTAGGTTATTGGGCAAAGATAGGCATGGTCTGATTCACTCCCTCAAGAGAGTCAAGAAAAAAAAAACAAGTAAATCTTCATTCTGTGAGGCATCATTATTAGTGGGGACCATTTCTTCAGTTAGTAATGATGTTTGTGATGTAGGGAAGGATGTCAGGGTCAAGTTATTAGCAGACAGTGCAAATATGTTTAGTGTTTTATCCAGAGGTGATGGTAAAGGTAGAAAGGATGAGGAAGCATGGTTGAGAGATAGGGGGTTAGAGGAAGGTTTGAGAGGGATGGGTATCAGAGTTTAGGAAGATGTTAGGTGGAAGGGAGGGTCGAGTGAGCGTGTAGGTGATTCTAATGAAGCTTGTTTCTTTCAATGTTAGATGGTTAAGAGGGAGGGAGAAGTGCAGAGAGGTTTAGAAGCTAGTGAAGGAGAGGAATATGTTAGTGTTGTGTTTACATGACACAAAATTAGAATTGGTGGAAGATTTTGTGATTAGGACCCTTTGGGGTTCTGACTTGTGTGGCTTCTCCTATAGCACATATGTAGGTGCTTCGGGAGATATCTTGACTTTGTGGGAAGTAGATGTGTAGCTTTCAAAAAGTTTTGACAATGTCTTGATCATTCAAGGCCGATTTATCAAAAGTAATGTGGAGTTCTCTATTACAAATGTTTATGAACCATGTGTAAGTCGAAGTAGACAACTATTGTGGGAAAAGGTTGGGTGGTTTAATTAATGCT
>Ga0315915_1002170_pt1 | contig 24561 bp, 7 predicted proteins | sample MpolbnodulesMG_FD_207738 | JGI IMG/M metagenome (GOLD analysis project Ga0315915, IMG submission 207738) | Medicago polymorpha root nodule microbial communities from Los Angeles, California, United States - branched nodules | ecosystem: Host-associated > Plants > Roots > Nodule | place: USA...
TCTTCCTTCTTTCTTGGTTACACCCCAAAACCCTCTCCAGTTTAAATGTGTCATGTAAACTGAGTTTAAAGTACATACTTAAACTCAATTTAAGTAGGTCATGTAAACTGAGTTTAAGTGTACATACTTGAACTCAGTTTATGTAGGTCATGTAAATTGAGTTTAAGCGTACATACTTAAACTCAGTTTAAGTAGGTCATGTAAACTCAATTTAAGCAGGTTATGTAAACTTGACCAAGTTTACATGAACCTACTTAAATTGAATTTAAGTTAACCTCAACAATGTAAAATTGAAACAGTCGTACAATGTAGTTGAACAAGAAGAAGAAAATTGAAACTAGCATTATTGAAAAAGAAGAAGAAGTTCACTTACTTCTATGCAATCGAGAATGGATGAAAAATATTTTGATTCACTCTTTAATCTTCCATAGAGATTGATTAAACACCAGGGTTGCTTGATCGTTTGTGGGTGAAATTTTAGAGTGACAATGAATGAAATCAAGTTTTTAAGAAAATTTATATAAAATGACAATTTTGATATTATCAAAAACTTTTAAGAAAATATGAGTGTAACTAAAAATATATGGGGTGTGAATAGAAAAACTCTAAAACAAATACTCGGGCCTTAAGATTTCACAACATGGTTGTAACTAAAAACAATGTCCACCGGAGAACTTCCAAAATTAACTCAGATGTGACAACCGTGATGCAGCCAACAATAACGCTGAAACTAGAAATCCCTCTAACAACTAGAGAGCAATGGATGATTCAGACTCCAAAATTTGCCTTAAAGGAAAAACAAGAATCCAAGATTCCCCTCTCGTAGAATGCATTCACCATTAGTCAATCAAGATGAGGGCTTAAATAAACGTAATCCAACACCATCCAGACGTCAAATGTGCATATTCCAACTTAATTGATATGCCTCAGGATAATAAACTGAAACTGATATGCCTCAATTAATTTCACAATTTAATTACCCGATAAAAGGTATACTTCAATGTGCATATCCCAACTTCTCGACAAATTTTAATAATGTGGATTTCTTGCAAAGTAGAGGTATATTTGTATCAACCATTGAACAACTATATCAAATAAATAATTATGTACTATCATCGATGTTGGATAATTGAAATTACATTAAGCCATTTTTATACACTGTAATTATGAATTACTTATTGATTTTTAATTTATTTTATAAGTAGACAACAAAAAGAATACATCCATCCGTTTTGACTCATTTGATAGGGCTGAAAGAAATAAAGGTTTAAAAGTACTTACACCTGAATTTTACAACTCCCTCAGGATATCAGGTCTCCTTAATCACAAGATTATTATGGATGATCGGGAGCACCAATACGCTTTGGAGGAATTTAGGTTAGTCAACATGGTTATGCAATGGTACTCGATTGATTGTAACAAGACTAACAAAACATATTGTCAAGACAAAAATAATAACTAGAAAAAATTGTTAAAATGTAGTCGACATTTCAAGAATGTCTATGTCACCTTCACAATCATCATGACCTTTTGAAGAAATCTTAAGATCAATCACTTTACAATGTCATTCTCTATTTCCCTGGATCAATCTTCAGGCACAATAAAAAGAGTTAAAAATAAGGAGGGATTACGAATGCTAATTCTGTTATATATAGTAATAGATAAAAAAGCTCCCTAAAATTGAAGTGGTGTAGATTTAGAAAGAAAGGTTATAGAGTATGTGGATTTAATTATTATTAATAAAAAAAAAAAAGAAAAAGAAAAAGAAAAAGGGTTGAGTGATATTTCGGCGAAGCTTCCTTGGTTGGCATCGCAGGTGGGACTGACTGACTTCCTTCTTTACTTCCCACTTGCAGGCCATTCAACGCTAATAATATCAAAATTACTTTGGATTTGATTTTCTTCCCCTAAATCACAGATTGATTGATTGATTCATTCATTCATTCATTCCCAGATTCACACTAACATAACAGAAAGTGCTTGGTAGATTAGATTCATTCTGCTGCTGTTGTGTGGGCTCCATCTTGATCTGATCTCATACATATGGGTTCTGTATCTGCTGGGGACAAGATGGACGCTGATTTTGATGAAGAGATACCTTTCAGTTCAACTTCATCTGCATCTGCATCTGCTCCACACTCTTTTCATTTCGATTCTTCTTTACCTAAATCATCTTCTCCTTCTTTCTTCAACCATTCCCGCACCAGACGCATCAGCAAAAGTATATATATCGTCTTAATCAAAGCTAAGATTAACATCTTACTCCCCTTTGGTCCTTTGGCTATCTTCTTACACTATTTCTCTGCTGGAAAACATGTTTGGGTCTTCTTCTTCGCTTTATTGGGTATTGCTCCTTTGGCTGAACGTCTAGGTTATGCTACCGAGCAACTTGCTTTCTACACCGGACCAACACTTGGTGGTTTACTTAATGCAACATTTGGAAATGCAACTGAAATGATTATATCTATCTACGCTTTGAAAAGTGATATGATTCGTGTTGTTCAGCAATCTTTACTTGGTTCTATTTTGTCCAATATGCTTCTTGTTCTTGGTTGTGCATTCTTTACTGGTGGTATTGTTCACTACAATAAACTTCAGGTTTTCAATAAGGTATCTATCTATCTATCTATCTATGTTATTCTTTCTTTGCATCCTATGCATACTCACAGACTTCTCTTTGCTACAGGCAGCTGCTGTTGTCAACTCTGGATTGTTGTTGATGGCTGTAATGGGAATACTATTTCCTGCCGTGCTTCATTTCACTCACTCTGAAGTTCATCTTGGGAAGTCCGTCTTATCTCTATCAAGATTTAGCAGCTGTATAATGCTAGTGGCATATGCAAGCTACCTTTTCTTTCAACTTAAAAGTCAACAAAATTTTTATACTCCAGTTGACCAGGTTCCTTCTTTTGCCACATTTTATTTTGCTTTGTACAACTGTATCTTAGGTTTGTCATGTACAATTAACTTCGTCATGACGTACTTGAGGTGAAGCCATTCATATTTGTTAATGAATTTTTTTCTTCCTTTTAAAAAATTGTTTGTATATATGCTATTTGTGAGGTATTAACTTATTATTTAATCACTCTCTTTTTCTTGTGTGTTAACGAGCGCTGCGCATTTACTGGTATCCATTTTTCTAGTAAGGCCTTATTTTACACGTGAGAACTTCATGGTACAAGTCCAAGTAGAGTTAGACAATGAAAGATATATTTTGTATGTCAACAATGTTAAAACTTACTACCTGCCCTCAAACACAAACAAAGGATTAAAATAGTGTCAATAGTTAAGGGTGCCTTTTGAGAGGTTTTGTTTGGAACACTATATCCATTTATGAGAAATACTAAGGTCAGACTCTCTAACAAACTGAAAAATGCTTTTCATCTTCCTGTGCACTTCAACCTCCCACCTCCATCTCTTCAAGTTCAAGGATTCAACAAATTGCATCCAGAACAAACGTTCTATTTACTTTTGAACAAATTCACTACCCCATTTTCGAAGTTCAGTTTCCACAATCTTTCTTCACATCTTTTTTCAATTCAAACATGTTTGAGTCTTTTCGAATTTAAGACGGAAGGTGAGGATGGAAAATCTGATCCAGCGGCGGCTGCTATGCGACTAAGATTTTGATTCACATATTACTGCCATGTTTTAGTTGAAAGTTAGGGATGAATAAAAAATTTGATAAATTAAATCCCATTAAAGACTTCTGATCTGGGTACCCTTGTTTGCATATAGGTTTGGGTAAATTTGAATCTTTTTTTTCTCAATTTGATATGGACTGTAAATGGGTTCTTTGAAATCAACGACGACGACTAAAGATGTTTAAGAAATCGACCATAAGAGCTTGACAGAGCCAATGGCGGCATGAGTGTGAGAAAGATTGGAAGGGGCCATGGAATTTGAGAGAGTGACGAGTGTTGCAGTTTTTTGTGTGTGAATAGTGCGGATAAATTTCCAAAACAAGATGTATTTTCTCAACCTATACAACCGGTTAATAGGTAAAATAATAAAATAAATAGATGATGTGGCGAATTATAATTGGAGTGTGTGACCCTAGCATTCCTCATCTATATATTTATTTAGTTGATGAGAGTTTGACCAAAAGAGGTAGAGGAAGACTTAGAAAAACTAGAAGAGAAACTATTAGGAAAGATTTACAGGTTAATGAATTGGATCCAAATATGGTTTATGATAGAATATTATGGCGTAATTTGATCTACGTAGCTGACCGCACTTAGTGGTATAAGGCTTGGTTGTTGTTGTTGTTGATGAGAGTTTGACCAAATGAATGATGTAAAACTAATGAAAATGAGAGAAGTGATACACATGCATTATTTGGCGGTTAGTACTCGAAGTGAATGTCGATAGACTTGAAGATAAGGGGAAACCTTAAGACCATAATCATTTATCATATAATTTTGTTTCCTCAAATCAGACTACATAGCTTCTTTTTTTTTTTTTTTTAAATTTTGTTTACTCAAATCAGACTACATAGTTTTGTTTAATGACAAATGTTAGTTGTTGTTCCTGAAAGTGTAGCCCAACGATATGGGTTTGGGATGTTGAAGGAGGTCCAGGGTTTTATCGTTGCTGCCAACAATTTGCCCTTCCCCTGACAAGCTAACCACTAACATTTGCTTATAAAAAAATTTAGTTGTTATTTTATCAGTCCAACCCCTATGTCTCTCTCCTAAATTATCACTACATAGTATCACTAATTGGTATGCGACTTTGCATTTTGATGGATGTCAGTGTGAGTGGATTTGTGTTGCATTTATTACAAAAGGAAAAACACTAAAACATTATTATTATTATATATATTTCAAAACATAGAAGTTTGTGCAAGTGAATTTGTGCGTATGGCATGCCATTTTTCTCTATTATACAATGGTCCCTTCACAGTTAATCTCCTTAAACTTTAACAGGAAGTTGATACAAGTGAAAACTCTGACGAGGAGGAAGAACTTGAGTTAACTCAATCGGAAGCGATAATTTGGCTTGCAATTTTGACGGTATGGGTATCAGTGTTGTCTGGATACCTTGTGGATGCCATAGAGGTATAGCTGTACAGTCACTTTCAGAATTTCTCAATCATTAAGCTTTTGTTATTTTTTATTCTCGTGGAATGTTGAATTTTTTCCTTTTAGTGTTAGTTTCATTTTATTTTATTTTAGCATATAACTTCAATCATAGAACATGCCCATAGTCTTGTATTACACCATAGAATCGTGTCAGTGCAATGTCTATGGGTTTACCTTGGTCAAAGTCAAAGATCAAATAAAGAAAAGTAAAAACTCATTTATACCCATAATTTTGGGTAAGTAATAGAAGCGTATATGGCCAGCTCAACATCACCTAACACAATGTTACATGATACAATAAAACTAACTCATTTACACCAGTTGAAGGGAGTTCCATATTTTTTGTACTATTCAGAAGAAACGATGGGATTGGTTCGTAAGAGTGATGGTGACTTTTGATACGGCATTGAATTTTTAAGAATTGGGTGAAATAGTGGAAAGTGATATTTATTCACTAATCAGTTTCATTTATCAAATGATGCTGATATAAATGTCGACATTTTACTCATAATTGTACTAAAATCTAGATCTAGATCAAGTACTAGCAGCTCTCGGCCAGCTCACTAAGACTTCAAAAAATTAATTCAATTATACTATCCAACATAGAAAATCCTAATGATCTATCAGAAAGTATTTGTGGTCATTTGTTTACTGTTTTTTATGAACCAAAGATTGTATTTCGACTCTTAAATTAAATCTGTTGTTGGTTAAGCTGCTTTTGTTAAAATTGCAATTATACTATTCATATATAGATCACCTCTTCTCCTTATCAGCCTTTTATTTTTGGTCCTCGTATGAATGGACTCTGGACCATTCCCAAGGGAAGCAACTCCCGCCACCTCCACATTGGCCCATGCTATAAAACAGAGTATTATTGGAAATCACGAGGCAGGATTCTAAAGTCATGAAAAGGAAATATGGAAACAGAGGAGGAAGGGTCTAAACACAGTTTAATTTAATCCTTGCCCGTAAACCTTACCCACCCAAAAACTACACGGCAACAGAAATTTAATGATTGCTTTGTGAGCTATGTTTGCTTTTTGATTCGAGATTATATACCACTGAAACATCTATTCATTCTTATCCTTGTTGACATTGAAGAATTCCTTGTTGATCCATAAGCATCTTGTGTTTCTGGTCTATTGCAGGGAGCATCTGAATCATTGAATATGTCAGTGGCTTTTATTAGCGTCATCTTGCTTCCAATTGTAGGAAATGCCGCAGAGCATGCAAGTGCTATCATGTTTGCTGTAAAGGACAAGCTAGTAAGTAGCTTTCATAGCCTATATTTTATTCCATGAATACTGTTTAATCTGTTAATGGATTCAACTTTTCCACAGGATATCACAATTGGAGTTGCTGTTGGATCATCAACCCAGATATCGATGTTTGTGGTATGGCCTTGAACTGTTACAAATAGTTCTTTGGGGTTTGCATTTGTTATTAATTTTTATACTATTATGTGAATAAACTGGCCTGTATTTCTCCATCTCACAGGAAGATATCTCAAGTTTATTAATTAACTTCTTAAAACGGGATGATGGTTGTTGGAAAAAAATTGATTCTTGTTCTCTTTGAATTTGTAGATCCCCTTCTGTGTGGTCGTTGGATGGTGCATGGGAAAAGAAATGGACTTGAATTTCCAACTCTTTGAGACTGCCACGCTTTTTATCACTGTGCTGGTTGTTGCATTTATGATGCAGGTATGTATTGCTTTCTTATTGACCCTTATGAAATTTTCTTGACAGCATTTGTTGATGTTCCCCCACTTTATAAGGAATTAATGGACATCAGTTAGTTCTCGTCTAACTTGGTTAGCCAAACCAAAAATTCATGTCTCACATATTGAAGTGGAATGTTAATTCCAAATGACTAGAGATATAGAGGGCCTCAGAAAAATTCTGAATTCATTCAATTATTTATCATGTGTTCGATAGGAAACTCATATGAAGCATCTTACATGATTATTGCTTATGAAACCTAATTCAAAAATTAGGCAAAAGTAATAATTATTACTCTTCTGCTTTTGTGCTTTCAGTGTGATACTGAATTCCATAATCCAGTGCGAGAATGGATTAAGTTGACTAGTTAATACCTTATGCCCTCTCTATGCACATGCATTAGACACTCGTTTATTGATTCTTTATATGGCATTCACACACATTGGATTCCTTCACATGTTTCTGAATTCATTTTCTTCTCAAAACCTGTTTTGTATCATTACTTGCTTTCTGCATTGGATATCTCTTCCGTATTCGATAGATACTTGAAACAAAGTGAGATATGAATAGGCCAGGTACTTCAATAGAATAATCTATATAAAAATGCATTACTTTTTGGATATCAGGAAAATGGAGCAACATCTCCCATGAGAATGCATGTTTAGTGTTTCAATATCTCATTTAATTATATGGAATATTATCTTATTTCTCTTGCTCTGGTATTTTCATTCTGCATCTTGTCCTTTTAAATGCAAATATCTTGTGACGTAGATTTAGTACATATGTCCAAAAGCATGAATGTTGGTTTTCAAATTGGTTTTAAAATGGGTTATATATGATTGTTTCTCATTCTTCTTGTCAAGGGTCAAGTAACTTTTCAGTCTATGCATAAGCTTTTTGTTGCATTTTCTTCGTCTATGTCCTGTATATTTATTTATTTATGTCTGCGACAACCATCTTTACATTGCTTTTATCCTTACAGGAAGGAACCTCAAATTATTTTAAAGGCTTGATGCTTATTCTATGCTATCTTATAGTTGCTGCCAGTTTTTTCGTACATGTAGACCCTAAAAGTGGTGAGTTTACTGATTATATACTGCCTAGATTCATAGTGTAGACTTTATCACGGGACAGAAGCTATAGATGAATCTCTAATTCTCCTATGGCTAAGATATCTTTCAACAACTAGAATGCCTAGTTTGTTATCACCTGATTCTTTCCTTATCACCTTTCAAGATATGCATATATTTTTCTGTTTGGTATGAACTTTCTGTACTTGGATTTAGACCGTTAGGAAACATGCTGCACCATCAGTGTAGCTCGTGTATACTATACAGAATGTAGGTAGATTTGGTATGATGTCATTTGATTACTGAACAAGCAAAAACTAGCAGAAAGGAACAAGGCATGAATATAGTAAAAACTTAGATAGTTATGAACTGAAACATTTAATTACTGCCTAACTAATTTGAAGATAAATGGATTTAAAAAAACACGAAATTCTTTTATCTTTTAGTTGGGGGGGATTTATTTTCAAAAGGTTGAGCTGAATAGATACTCCCCCCTCCCCTCCTCCTATGTTCACATTTAGAATTAGAGATAGAATCAGAATCGTATCTCCAACTTTTGGTAGACTGGAGTCACTTGACACATCCATGCACCATGCCTATGGAAATTTGTTCTCCAAACCCGTGCTCCTATATGATATAATCTACCTATGTTTGTAGAATATGTAACTTTGCTTTGGTGTCAATCATTTAGGGTTCTCACTGTGCAGGTCCCCCAAATTGCTCAACCAATCGGAACGTAAGTTCCGGATAGTTTTTTTTAAGCAATGCAGGGGGCCTCTTCAGCAATTTCCATCATGTAGGCCTTAATAGTAAAGACATGAGTTTACATTTGGGTAAATATGGTGTATTCCTGAGCTAGGTGGTCCACTTTATTTATTTTTTTGGTCAAGTGCCGGTCCACGTTTTTGATACCGTCAATTTGCAACACTCAATCTGAATATTAGATGAATGGTAGTTCTACTTTAGGAAATTTACTAATAAAATTTGAACTGTTTATTGATCTTTAGAAAATCTACTGATATATATGCAGGTGATGACTAAATAGAGTGCTGGCCTGGCAATGGCATCTGTACATGTTGCCTTTCTATTCCTATATACTTGGAATAGTAGTAAGCAGTGTGTTTGTAAGATTTCCCCAAAAAAAATCTTCAGCCTGCTTTCAGCATTCACCATGGCATGTGAAACCATGAAGTGATCAGGGGCAATGTTCTGTACTGGAAGTTTTCGGCATTGTATACTATATTGAATTTTGAATGGATGATTTAATCTGTATTATTTTCATCTCCATAGTTTTTCATTCATTTTAACATAAAATTTTATCTTACTGCCTTTTCGGCTCTCATATCTCTAATACATCGTATTAGAAGTAACCAATCATTGCAAAGTTTTTTTTTTTGTTGCTATGCAGTGTCTATTTTGAAATGGTTAGACTTCTCACACATTTATTAAGAATTAGAAATGCTAGCAACATGCGCTTCAACTCTATTTTTTATTGAGTAAACCACCAATTCGTCCCTAAAATTACAGTGGTCGAGCATTTACCCCCTTGAAATTTACCAATAGGAAAACAGACCCTGATTTTGAATGATGTAGGTCAGTATGGTCCTTGGGTTAACTTGTAAGGAATAGTTTGTCAATAGTGATATAGTCTAGGGGATTAATTTGCTAGTAAGTGATATAAGTCGGAGACTTATTTGCTAGTAGGTGATTTAATTTTGGGTATGCTAGTAAGTAATATATTAAATTCGATTGTAATAGATACAAGTTAACAAAAGGAGAAACTTGCTCGACGTAATCCAAAATAAGAGTATTTTATGCTTATTCACAATTGGGGCAAATGTTCGACCCTTACAATTTTTGGTGGTGAATGGTGATTTCTTCATTTTTTTTTATTGGGTAAAATTTATACAGACCCTAAAAATTTATGTAGGATATTTAAGTGGAACTTAATTAAATTTCAATCAATAAGATAATGAACGGGTTGCTAGCACTTCTTTTTTAAGCATTACTTAGATACTATTGAAATACTTCATTGATTGATAATATGATCATTCAATTGATAATGAGTTCAAGAGACTTTATTTACGTTGTTGTGTACAAGTGTGAGTTATATGTCCCATATCGTATAAAAGAGTAAAGGTTGAACACCTTATAAGTAAGAGAACCCATAAACCCATTGTCTTAAGGTTTTGGTTAAGAGTGTGGCGTCTCTCTTACAAGTGCAGTTGTTCTAACCTCGATGTGGATGGTCCCCCTAACTCCCTCAGTGACCCATAAGTGCAACTCAATTTGTTGATACCGATAATATTATATATTAGGGCTAGGGTTTGGATCCTGATTTTCCACTTCTCCACATATTATATGATTGAATCATATTACAAAATAGTTCTTTCTAAATAAAATAAGAAGAACGCACTTGTAGCTTATACATGATAAGGTTGACTTATGAATATACGTAAAGTGATCAATGCCCACAAGAATCTCCCATTTTCAATGTGGAACACCGGCTGCTAGCTTTGCTCTCAAATCCTTGCGCAAGATTTTGCCTGATGGTGACTTGGGAATTGCATCAATGAAGAATACTTGATTTATTCTTTTGTAAAACACCACCTGTAATATCAAACCGAAACACGTCAATTATTACATTAATTTGGTAAACTTGTAGTGTAAGAAAGTTGCTATACCTCACACACACATTTAGGTGAGAAGTACATACATAAATTAGGTGACAAGTAGGTAATTAGTGCACCCGCTCTAAGATCTTAACTCACAAGCTCATGTCCTTATATTTAATCAATTTTCCTACTAACTTTTTGTTAGTCAATTCATTATGCAATTTAAGTTTATTCAACGAGACCTTACCTCACAAAAATTTATGTATTTTCATGTAAAAGTTAAAAGGAAACGTTATTTAAAGGTGCTTTGTCAATACAGATTTAGAAAATTAATGTATTGAAATAAATATTGAAAAGGGAAGAAAAAGAACCTGTTTGGAGATAAACTGCTTAATTTCATCTTGAGTTAAGTCAGTGTAACCGTTTGATCTCACCACAAATGCAACAGGTACCTCTCCAGCCGCTTCATCCTTCATTCTAAAATTGAAATTTATGCATGCATGCATGGTAAATAAATAAACATTGAATTGAATTAATATGAATGGAAATTTAATAAGAAAAGACTAGACTAGACTTACGGGACAACAGCAGCATCAGAGATTTTGGGATGAGAGAGAAGAAGAGCTTCAAGTTCAGCTGGAGCAACTTGAAATCCTTTGTATTTGATCAATTCCTTCAATCTATCAACAATGAATAACTCATCATCTTCATCAATATACCCAATATCACCTGTATACAACCAACCTTCTTTGTCTATGGTTCTCTCTGTTGCCTCGAGATCATTTAGATAACCTGCATTTCATTATTTAATTAATACATTTTCACTTGTTCATAGTTAATACAAATTTTTCATAATTCATTTATTAATAAAAAAGATTGGTATGTGTCTACATTTTTTGGGTTATTACATGAAATGATGTAAGTGTTGTTTTGTTTGGAGTCAACATCCCATAAAGAGAAGACACTTCAACCTACCTTTGCAATCAATCATTTCATGTTGTGCTCCAACTACACGCTTTCAATATTCGGCAATCCTTAAATACTTCTTGTGTCATGTTAACTAGTAAAAAAGTTTATGATAACCTTGATTTCTCACGCGTCTAAAAAAAACCTTTGTTTCCGGTATTTCAAAACACTTGAGGTCCTAGCTTGGTAAGAGCTTTGTCTAATAATAACAATGTGTTGTGTTCAAACTCTCCAGAGAAGTTGTAAAATAATAATTAATTAACGTCACTTGTATAAATTTTTCTCTCTTTCCCATAAAAAAAATAAAATTAATGAGTTGCGTAAGCACAACTCAATTGATAACTGCAAAGACAATAATATGCAAGGGTCAGAGTTTGAACCATGGACTTCATACTTCTCCACATTTAAAATGTGTGAGACTTAGCCACTAGATTACTTGACAAAAAAAACACACTTAATGATATTGATTAAGTTTTATTAAAAAAAAATTATAAATGCATCTAGTATTTAAAAAATTAACTTTTATTTAGAGATTTTTTTCTTCAAAAAGGTGTTTATAAAAGGGGCGAAATGGATAGTTTTGAGTGCTATCTTCCTTCTTAATTTAGTCAATTTTTACTCGTTCTCAAGGAATGATTTAGCTATTAAGTAAAAGTACTTCAAACTTATTTGGGTTGATCTGATGATATTGGCTTGAAACTTCATGATCGATTTTCTGCTGTGTCAATTTGGATGAAGTAATTTAAAAGGTACTTCATGTACCTCATTCTCATATATACCGTCGTCAAACATTATGCACATTTTTTTTTTCAAAAAAGTTAGTAAGTAATTTATATTTATATTCTAGTATATATGATGAAATGAGATTGTGTAAAAATGAAAAATTGAGATAAATTTTAATTAAGTCAAGTATATTAGGTGATTAATAGTGCATCCTGTGATAGGACCCTTTTTCCTATTATTAAAAACGAGATTAAAGCATGATTATAATAAAGCCCAAAGTATATTAAATTAATTTAAAAGAAGGAAATGATCAAATTTGGAAAGTGGATGAATAATGTTATTGGAATGATATATACACATCACCTTTCATGATTTGGTCGCCTCTTATGCAGATTTCACCAGATTGGTTTCGAGGTAAAGATTTACCAGTCTCAGGATCCACAATCTTCATCTCTGCATTTCTTACAACGGTTCCACATGCACCTGCTTTTACATTCACTGCTTCTTTAGCAAATGCTAAACTCATCGTTAACACTGGTCCCGCCTCAGTCATTCCGTATCCCTGTAATATTCCATTTATTAAATTTTAAATAAGAGAAAGGCTAACTTTGTACCTTAAAACATAAATTAACGACTTAAATGTAAAAATAGTGTATCGGAAAATGTGTACATTAAATTCAATTTTTTATTTTTTAATAAATTGAATGCAAAAAATTTAATAAAATATCCGTCCCTATATATAAGACTCTTTTGTTAAAATCACGGAAATTAAGAAAGTGAATATTTTGTATTAAAATTGTTTGCAATCACTATTGTTTTTACAATTTTATCTTTAAGAGAGAGAATTAGTTTATGTTTTCCTATACTATTTATCATTGATTGAAGAAAAAGATGTATAATAAATAGGGACATGTATGTAAGGAAATAATTAATATAGTTGGAAATAGCAAACGAGTCTTATAAAAAGGGACAAAAAAATTCTCAAAAGGGTTTTATAATTAAGGACGGAGGTAATACTTTTTTGTTTATAATAGTGACCGGAGAAAATATTAAATAAATGTCTTGCTAATGAGTGCTCCAAGGGCACTCTTCATGATCCTAATTATAAATTACTCCATCCGTCTCACAATAAGTGTCGTTTAAGGTTTTGACACATATATTAAGAAATGAAATGAAATAATCATTAGATATAACATTTTACTAAACTGTCCTTACTTTATTAGAAAAATACAAACTTAAAGTTGCATTAAAAATTGTCTGATAGAAAAGTTGGAGTATTTATTAAAGGCAAAATCGGAAGAAAAAAATTAAAGTTGTAATGAAAATGTAAAGTGACATTCATTTCGAAACAATTTTTTTTTACTAAAGTGACACTCATTTTAAAACGCAGGTAGTATTAAGTAAAAAGTCAAACAGTTCAATTTTCAATACATTGAATACACAACTTCCAAAGTTGGAAGATTATTAGAGCATCCAAAACGGAGACCCCATTTTTGGATACTTAAATGGATCTTAGTGTACACATCATTTATTTATAATTTTTTAATAGTAGTATGTAATAAACCCTCAATCCCTTCAACCCAGCATCTCACACGAATTTCTTAAATGAGACACACATATCAATTTTTTAATATTAAAAAGTTGTGGGTGCCACTTAAGATTGGTGGGGTCTTATAAGACCCAAAAACTTTCTCCCCGATGAAGGTACCTATACCATGTCATAAATGGTTAAGACCTCACCATTAGGGATGATCTTAACATACTATTTTAGATCTTTAACAAGTACCCTAAGGACACTCGTTAACATTTTCCATTAAATAAAATTATCATGATAAAAAATAATTTTTTTAGTCAATTTAAACATTTTCTATATAATTTATATATATTTAGCTACAATATTTACAATAAACTCAAAAATATATTTAGAAGTGATTTCAAGAACTAAAAAGTAGACCCTTTCAAAAAAATATAATAAAAAGAACTACAAAATAGATATTTATTGTTATTTTCAATCTATCATTTGTTTCCCGATAAAAAAAATGAAAAAAATAATCATTGAAATTATGTTTTGAAACATGTTTTTTTTAAAAAAAAAAAATTGGAACCATAGAGGTCAGGATCATAGAAGTTTTCATATACTCCTACATCATAACAAATAACGAGTTTGTAAAATTAACAATCATTGATTTTTTTAATTTTACACATTATTCATTTTAGATGATCTAAATCCAAAATATGATACAAGAGTACGATCATTAAACCTTTGTACAAGACATATTTAATTAAGCAAACAAATATTCCGTTTAAAAAAATCTAAATTGTATCTCACAAACTAGTACTAAATAATCATACGGAAATCTAGGAAAAAATAAGCATAAGAATTTATATTAGTTTCATATAGTATTTTGTTGGTGAGCTATCAGTTTCATATTAAAGACACACACACAATATAATTTAGGAAGACATGATTTTTGTGATCAAAACTGATGTGGAACATAAAGATGTAACCAGGCGTTGGCATTGAGATGTAACCATAAAAAACAACAAACAACTGGTCATATGAGTATATTTATTGGTATTAATTTGTTGCTTTTATTGTAAGAATGAGAATATCCTATATGATATTGATGTAAGAAAACGTAAAATATTTATAGATAAAACTTTACTGTCGTATATACTATGTTGTCATTTATTTAATTATAAAAAATAAAATAAAATTATATCACAGTGAATAATTTAAAATGACAATTTTAACATGAATGAAGAAAGGCAAACTATAGAGACATGTTATTTGTAGCTAGCTAGCTAGCTACACAGATACAATACAACTCATTTTCATTGATTGTGTCATAATCATGAAATCTGATATCTCGGTGCAGCAATTTTAATTGAGTATGGAAAATAAGAATAAAATATAGCACTAACGTATAAGAAAGAGAATTAAATGCGTGAAGTGAGGGAATAAGAAATGTAAAAACAAGAAAGAAATGAAGGTGGTAGGTAGTTACCTGTCCAAGAATTGCATTTGGAAATTTAGTCCTAACAGTGTCTTCAAGTTCTTTACCAAGTGGAGCACCACCTGATTTCAATATCCTAATTGAAGAAAGATCATATTTATTAAGATCTGGTGATTTTGCTATTGCCAATACAATAGGAGGAACAACCGGTGCAACTGTTACTCCATGTTTGTTAACAAGATTCAAGAATGCATTTATGTCGAATTTTGGCATCAAGAGAATGGTAGATTTGGCTCTGAGTCCACAGAGCAAAACAGAGTTTAATGAGTAAATATGAAACAGAGGAAGTACACAAAGTATCACATCTTCAGTGCTGTAATATAGATTTGGATTCTCTCCATCTACTTGTTGTGCTATACTACTCACCAAACCTTTGTGTGTTAACATCACCCCTTTTGGCAGACCTGTTGTTCCTGATGAATATGGCAGCGCAACCACATCGTCTGGCTGGATCTTTGCATCAGGAAGATCATTCTCATCTGCTTCGATCAGCGTTGAGAAATGCAAATGATCATTATTGTTATTATCATCTACCAACACTACCTTATGATCACTGACTTTGTCGTAGTAACATTGTTGTGTTATGATCAACTTGCTGTTGGAGGCTTTTGCTTGCTTTCCAATCTCTGCAGCCGTGAAGAAAGGATTGGCTGCCGTAGCTATAGCGCCGAGATAAGAAGCGCCAAGGAAAGAGAAGACGAATTCAGGGGAATTGGGGAGGAGGATCATGATGACTTCACCTTGTTTGACTCCCAATTTGTTGAGACCAGAGGCAACTTTACGGGAGATGAGTTCGACGTCGTGGTAGGTGTAGACCTTTCCGGTGGGAGCATTGATGAGACATGGACGTGAACCAAATTGGGACAGATTTTCAAAACAATAAGAATGAAGGGGTAGATGGTTGGGGATGTATATGTCTGGTAGTTTCGACTTGAATATTATTTCCGTTGTTTCTTGTTTAGATGATGCCATTAGGAGATGAAGAAGAAGAAGGAGCAGGAAGATGAAATATTGTAAACCCGACACAACACAACTAGTAAACAACCAATGCTTGTCTATGTTTGCTTTGGTTATTATAATGTTTGTTTATTTATAATACCAAAGGATTACGGCTCCGCAATTGTTGTTGGTGAGGGGCAAATTTGGGATTTATGGAAATGTGATGGGTAGAGATGGAAAATGAAAGCAATTATACCGAAAAAAAAGTTGGTGAAGGGGAAATTAGATAGTTGGTGAGGTACAATATGAGTGGTTATATTTACTTAAGCTTTGAAATTGTTGATACACACCTCCTTCTATATTAGTATTTCTTACGGTGATTGGTCTATACTCTATAGATCCTCAAATTGACATAAATCGATCAAAATTTTACGCTTTGATAAATCGCAATGTGATGAACCTATAAAGCAATTACCATTTCTTATTGGTTGATATTGCAATGTGAGTGGGGTTGGTGAGTGGAGTGGAGTGGAGTGGGGTCAATGATCAATCGAAACAAAATCCAAATTATGAGGTCGGGTTCCTTCTAAACCCACCCTATCGATGCTTTGCCTTTCACTTACCTACCCCAATTTCATATGACCAAGGAACTTGCATCTTCCACCAAAAAAAAAAAAAAAGGAAAAAAGAACTTGCATCTTCCACTAACTCACTCAATCAAGTTGAAGCTAGCTAGCCCCACCGGACCTTGTTCTTATCCTTCTTTACTTCTAGATAACTGCTCATCGCCTTGCACGTTTCGCTCCTATCCAGCTGATTGGACAATAATGCCCCTGCATTAGTTAAGTCACGCAATGTGTCTTAACTCACGCACATTATAAGCTTTACGTGACTTAAGTCACGCACCACTGGCATGTGCGCAAGTTAACTCACGCACGTTGGCCGGTGGTCAGAGTTGAAGAACAAACATTTTTTTGGACTGTGGTCAGTTTTTCAACATTCAATCCACACGTTTTTTACCAAATTTTACACGTTTTTTGACCAGATTAATGGTGTTTATAACCTATACTACCATTCCCACCTATAAATACCCCTCCATACTTCCCTAATTCCTCACACCATATCATTTTCTCCCCTCCTCACTCTCTCCCTCTCTTTCTCTCTTTTTTTTTTGTCAATAGTCTCTTTGGGGGCAAAAGTGATCAAACTTCTTCAGGGTAAAATAGTGAGTAGCCGACTTGGGGAAGTGATCGACTCTTGGGATAAGTTTAAATCTGCTTTTTTTTAACCCCAGAAACTTTTTACTGTGGGTAAAAAGAATTTCTTGGGGTAAAAAAAAAACCAGATTTAAATTTAGCCCAACGGTTGATGATGTATTTTCTCCAAAAAGGTTACTCACTATTTTACCCAAGAAGATTGATCACTTTTTACCCCAAGAAGGAGAAAATAAGTAGATTTAGTGAATTCGAATAAATTATTGTATGAATATTGTATTATATGAATTATTAATAAAATGAGATATTGTTATATGCCTCAATTTTTTTCATTCCTTGTTATTTATATTTGCTTTTATTTTCTAATTTTGTATTTAATGAATAAATATTAATTTAGTTCATTTCCTTTTATTTATATTTGTATTTATTTAATGACTAAAATCGAATCAATATTTATTTTAAGTTCATAAATAAATTAGAATAAAGTAAATACGTAAATAAATTAATTTTAATAAATAAATTAGAATAAAGTAAATAACATAATATGAAAATAGTAAATAAATTTAAAAAAAAAGTAGCTACTTTGCGCCACTTAACTTGCGCCACTTTATTACGTCACTTAACTTGCGCCACACCACTTAACTTGCGCATTATTTTACACTTGCACTAGTTAACTAGCGCATGGGCATTTTGGGCATGGCTGTAGGGTGCGAGTGTTTAGTGCTGGGAGAAGAGTAGTAATCTTACTTCTTTACCTACCACAACTCACCATCGTCACAAGTTCCAATCTTTGTTTAGAGGGCCTCTTTCTTTCCTGTTCTATTTGTCATTGCGGGGAAGTTTTACCTTATACCCCTACATATGTACCTTCACCCCTACAATTTATTAAAAATTCCAAAACTACCCTTATTGTCATTTAACTTTTTACAAACTTATTTCTCACCCTCCACAACATTTGAGAATTTGAGATGAGTTCACCCCACACAATATGTATTTTCCAGAAACCTTATTTCAACATTTCTGATCTTTATTTTTGTGTTTCTGAAAACACGATTCAGATCATTCATGCCATGAATAAGAAATTAGAAATGTTTGCTTTATGAAATGCAAGCCATTATTTAATCCAAGCCTTCACACTAATTTCATTGGCTTCGATGGTAATGTTTCATGTATTTTGTTAGGGGGTTGTTAGATTTAAATCCAAGCTTTCCAATTTTTTGATAGTGGGTTGTTGGATTTGATTTCAAACCTTCACATCGAGACTTATCCCAAATATAATCTGGAAACAATGGGTTTGATGTTCGATGGCATGAATGATTTAACAATAACATAATTTCGGCAAATTTGATGATGAAGCAGATTTAAACATGAATACGAGAGAAATTATAAGGGTCTGTTTTGTGAATCTTGTCCAATCATCTCTTTAATTCTATATGTTTACTCTTTAACTATGAAATTGGGTACAACACTCTTGTCTATTGCGTGATCTTTATTTGCAATCATGAAAAGATACGATTTGATGTATTCTGGAAAATTTAGAATGTGTTTTTCGATAACTCTTAGGAGAGGGTGGGATTCCACTTGTGTACCATTGAGGTACCAATGGTATATACCATTGGCCAATTAGAGTGTGCCACCTATCAATGTTACTTTATAAATACTTTATTTGATATATTTTTTAAAGGGTGTGTCACGTGGCACATTCTAATTGGGCAATGGTATATACCATTATGGCACACAAGTGCTATCCGGTTGTATATATGTAGGGTTATAGGGTAAAACGTCCTCACTGCGGCCTGATCTCATTATGGGCCTTTACTAGACCTTGCTCGTAATCTAAAATAAATATTACTCTTCTCACTTTTCAAATTGCTCAAACACATAACCCAACTGCAGTTAAATACCGTTTGATTTTCCAGCGACAAATAAGTGCCAGTGAATAATTTTTATAGCGGCTCAATTACTTTTTATATCAGTTTAATCGATCTTTAAAACGTTCAATGACGCTTAACTATTGCTGAAAAGTCGAACGAAAGTTAGGTGTTGTTGAGCCAACACCGGTTGAAATAAAGAGCAATCTGAAAAATTAGAAGATTAATTTTCATCTACAAAATCCAAATCCAAAGCAAACAAGGGATCTCCATCAAAACATTAAATGGATTGGACCAAACGCCTCACAGACAAACGGTTGTAAGTGATTGATTATTTTTAGAATATTTCAAAACTAAGAAAAATGAAGAAGAAGATCATATATAGCCAGCAAAGGACGGAAGCCAAGTAACGTGGTATAGGAATGTTCATTTGAAAACGAATGATTGAGGGGGTGCAGTTTAAATATAGATAGATAAATATAGATCGATGATAACGACACTAAATGTCATCAATACTACTACTTGTTAACGTCTTCACGATTCAAGAGGAGTTCATTTAAATTATACCAACTGATTTGTACTTGTAGCATACTAATAACGTTAATTCATTAATACCATTAAACTATTCAGTTCCTCAATTTTGTTTTCATAAACTCAATTAAAAAACAGAGGATAACATAGTTTTCAGCCACCACCTTCCATCAACTCTTTGCCACATTATTGGATACAAATTCATTGGATTCTAGCACCCCAAAATATATTCATTGAACTCTTCCCTAATTATATATAGGGAAAAAAAAGAGTGGCTAACATTATAGCTTCAATAAAAAATAAAAAATCTCCGTTTTAGAGATAAATTACATCTTTTCTCTTAAAATCTTGGTACGTCTAAATGGTCAGTGTAATTCGGTTAGAGCCGCCAACCTTGCTCTTTGGGCTCCCTATGAAGGTGAGAGAGGTTGAGCTAACTGTTTTCCCTTATATATATATATATATATATACTATATGCAATTGGAGAGCCAACATAAGTTAATTGATTAATCAGTATATGGCTGTACTGTATGTGCACTGCACCTCCCATTAATATAAAACTACGGATATATAATCAATTAAACTTCAACATTTCATATATATATGCATGGATGCAACAGCAGTGTTAGTGTTGGTGATCTTGTTCCTTAAAGCATTGTGTTCCAATTGTACAATTAATATTATCGTATCCAAGGATGGGAGTGGAGATTATACAGGTGTGGGTGAAGCTATCAGAAATGCCCCTGATTGGAGTCACCAACCTTACATCGTTCACATTTTAGCAGGCATTTATGAAGAGTACATCTTCATTCCACCGAGTAAGATTAATATTAAGCTCCTAGGTCATGGTTCAAACCACACAATACTTGTTGCTCACCAAAATGGTTCCACCATAGGTACGCTATATATATCTTCATTTTTATCCTCGCTTAATTTCCTTACGTTATTACTTTTATATTTATTCTTCTTGTTGCTTGTGAAATTTACTGATCATGTTCAGTTTCCATCATGTATGTATTCATTTCTTAAAATCATGAATAATACGTGCATGCAGAGTCGAAAACCTTCCGTTACGTTTTAGTTCTTCTTTGTATCAAATGCATACTAGCTTAGAGTGAGTAAAGTATACAAGTTTTTTTGAATGGAAAAACTAATATATATTGATAATGGATAAGATTACAACTAATAATAATACACCCACAATAGAGAAGAGACACAAGCTGATAAACCAATCCTCCTATCTAAGCAAACAATCCAATGAGTTTACAAACCAGTCATAGAACATGCATGGAATCACATGATGATTTTGTCAAAAGTCATTGCCACGAGAACGGTACTATTACCTTTGAAGGAGCATAACATAACTATCCCAACAAATGAATTCTCTCGACCCCCTCAGTAGGATTGGACGAGACCTTGTTGATTAATAATGAGTATATCGAATTGACCGTAAACACACCTTCATTGTTGGACGTACGTACACGCCTATCGGTAATTTTTTTTACTTATAGTATTAAATAAACGACAACTAAGAAAACAAAAAGGCTACTGTAGATAGTTATTTATAAGAGTTGATTTCAATGAGTTTTAAGAAGTTAAATTTATCAATAATTTACTATATATACACTAAGTAGATCATCAATATTTTTTAATATCTTATCTCTTTGAACTTTTTTTTATTCTTTTTTTTGGAGTAGCCAAATATATATTTATGGGATAGCTACATATAAGAACTATGTTTGTTATTCAAGATTTTTATTTCCTTTTGGGGTAGCCAATGCTACCCAATTGTCAAGCCATTGACCCCTGTTTGGTACCTAGAGTTTTGTTGGGCATTGATACCATGCAGGCATGTTTTATTTTTTTTATGTTGTTTGTGCAAAAGAAAATGTTCCTTTTTAAGAAGAATTGAATAAATATAAATTAAAATTACAAACATGAGACAAATAGTAGAGATATAGAGTGCATTATGTAGTTGAACTATAGAAGTGCTCAACTCGTGGATTGAAATGTTACAAAAGTAAACAGTGTCACTGTTACAAAAGTCCAAAGCTTTGGATGAGAACTAGAGTCAAGTGCATGTGAGTCCAATATACCGGAGAATGAAAAATCATAGCTTACTTGTTGCTTGATTGATTATTACGATTTTTCGTTATATTGAAACTGGTTGTCACTCATATTTTGTTGATTAACTTTTCAATCAAGAATTTAATCAAATTTCAATTGAGGTTGTGGTCCTTATTGATAAACCAAGACTAAGATTATATTAAAAGGAAAAATATTAAGGGTTGGAGGGGCGTTATACCTGTATGAAGCAACTTAAAAGGAGTGGCAGGTTCGTCCATATATAGAAGAAAAGACATTTGGTGAATATGTTAATTAGATTACTGACCCCGCACCCCAAAATGTAGAAAACAAGTGCAAAACGCTCAACAACTACCTTAGATGTAATTCTCAACCTAAACAATAATTTTAATTGGATATTTGGCAACCTACTCCAAGGAAAACTATAACCGAATTGGGTCTTACATCTGGAAAAATCTTGCCTAGTAGGCACAGTTGCAAAACAAATAAAAATTATACAAGAATAAAGAATTAAATTATGTGTATTATTTTGTGCCGAATTTTTTTTTATTTGAGATTGTGACCACCAAAGTGTTCACCTTATAGCTGTGCCACCTGGTCCAATTAGATGCATGTGGTTGGAAATTGATCCGTTGCAGTCCATGTGATCACACACATGCACACAATCGACACATATCTTGACCAAATAGTTAAAAGAAAAGCATATTGAACTTATTATTTTATAATTTAAAATATCAAACTTAAATTTGAACCACCTAATCTTGATTGATCGAACAAAATGATATCCTGAATATGTGATTGTGTGGAAGGTTGAACGTAGTGAAAACACGATCCATGTGTTTACTTGATTATTCCTATTGAGACTCGAATCCTAGGTGCAGTGAATTAATTAGTTTTGCTAATAAAATAAAAAATAAGCAGCCATCGCCTCTTAGTAGTTTTTAAATTGTATCCATATTTTTTTATAATACATTTTTATATCAAAATATCAGCTTCATAAAAAGTAATTTACCAAAAGAAGCATTATGGCTATAGGTGTCCATGAAATATTTTCCTAATGGAAAATTTAAACTTTCCCCATGACAAAAAGAAGGAAGTCGATAAATTAGTCATGATCCGTACTTATAAGCAATACCTATATGCATAATCAAACTCTGATTGGAGACTGTCCGTTGCTTTGACACATAGTGATTAATTTGAAATAATTTGTAATGTTTCTTATGCAAATTTGAAACTCAATTAAACTCATAAAAATTGATTAATTAAGAGTTGAAAAAAAAATGATGTTTGAATAGTAATATTGATGAATAGTTAAGGTTTTGATGAGAATGTGTGTGAATGCAGACATTCGTGGAGAAGGGTTCATGGCTCAAAACATTGGATTTGTGAACACAGCGGAGCTAGATGCAAGTGCTGCCGTGGCCGTTCGGAACGAAGCAAACAATAGCATATTCTTCCAATGCTCCATACGAGGATTCCAAGACACCTTATGGGCTGTTTCCGGTAGACAATTCTACAAAAACTGTGAAATCTACGGCACTGTCGACTTCATCTACGGCAACGCTGCCGCTGTATTTCAAGACTGCATGGTATATGCACGCTATCGAAAGTTTGTGACATTCACCGCACAATCACGTGAAAGTCCATATGAAAAAACAGGTTTCACATTCCAACATTGTAAATTCACCATGTCACCTGAAGATGAGAACAGAAAGTCAGAGGTGCATGCAACCTTAGGTCGTCCTTGGAGGGCATATTCAACAGTTGCTATATTGCATTGTTTCATAGATTCCATGGTTGATCCTAGAGGTTGGGAAGGGATGTCAGGTTTGCCCACTGATAAAGTTACTTATGTTGAGTTTGAGAATGTTGGACCTGGATCAAACACTGATGGTAGAGTGGATTGGCCTGGTGTTACAGTTCTTCGCAACGCAAACCATGCACTCCCTTTCACTGCTTCCTATCTCTTGGATGCTGACTCTTGGATTCCCTCTACAGGTGTTCCCTATCATAGTGGACTATAATATTCTCGTTTCTTCTCTCTCTAGTTTCAAGTTTTGTTTCACCTTTATTTTTTACCTTTTTTTGTGTACTCTTGTTATTAGACCGTTATTTACCCTACTCCAATATCAGTGCACATATATGCTTTAGGAAAAAAAAATTGTGCAATTATTACATTTTCTTTTGAATAATTTGTTCAGTCCAATTATACACTTCCAAAAATATAGAACATATCTTAAGAATTCATTATTTCATTATATAGATCAATATACTATCATTATGAGTATCTTTTTAGCTAGTAAATCAGTTGTGTCATTACTATCTTTCGGTGTGTTGTAAATTAACCATCCAATCTCTAAGCTAGAGATGTTTCTCATATTTGTGATGCATCTTCAAATCCTTACAAACTTGTATATTTTAATAGCGATGAAGGGAGAGGATAGCCCTTCCTCTTAATATTGTTTCACTAAAACTTTAAATTTTATAACTTTTTTTTTTTATCAAAACACTAAAATATAATAGACTGGATCTGAACCAATAAACCAATACAACATAGTCAGAAAGTGAATAACCTATGAAAAGAAAATGAAAGCATCCAAAGGAAAAAAAAAACAAACGGTGCTTGCTGTTGAAAGCAAAATCCTCTTTTAAATGTTTTAAAGATAACAAACAAATTTTATCTTGTTATCTACTAATGAATTTTGTGAGCATGTTTCATGAGAAT
>Ga0315915_1002171_pt1 | contig 24559 bp, 19 predicted proteins | sample MpolbnodulesMG_FD_207738 | JGI IMG/M metagenome (GOLD analysis project Ga0315915, IMG submission 207738) | Medicago polymorpha root nodule microbial communities from Los Angeles, California, United States - branched nodules | ecosystem: Host-associated > Plants > Roots > Nodule | place: USA...
ATCCGCTGCACTAAGACTCTGAACTCAAGTCAGACTCTGAACTATTTCAGACTCTGAATCTGGGAACAGTTTTTCAGAACGTAAGAAAGAAAAGTTTTTGAAAACACAATTCTTAGTTTATAATTTATATTTTGGTTAAGAACTTAATATTTCTCATCTAAGTAAATTTTTGGATGTGTTGTGTCTATCACAATTGCTCCAATATAATGCACTTAGATAGATCTTGATAGAATATTGGGAAAATCTATTTGATATGAATCTTCATCTATTACAAATTGTATTGAGCCAACTTGTTTACAGCCCAGTAGGCTGATTGTCAATTGATTGATTAGTTTTCCCAATATTAGGGAGAGAGAATAAGCAGCAGCAAATGTGAACCTGAAGTTCAAATGAATTATTTGAAATGAAATATTATGGTCTCATCTTGATCCTTAAAATATAACTCTTTTGCACAGTTAAACAAATAAAATAGCAGCTGCTAATGCCCCAAATGAAATAGATGTCTCTGTCGGATTATTGCAAATGAGTTCCAACTGCGCATGAAGCGTGGTAGACCAATATGTTCCACATATAAAATCCTCAAACAATGAAAGGAGCTAAAAGGAAAGATAACCCAAATAAGGATGTGTAAACTCTAAAAGAGTCATCTGACATAATTGATTTTAAATTCTATAAGAACTGACCAGGTACCTGAAATGTATGAAAAATAAAGAGATCTCTATAAATTATATCATGAATGAAATGAGGTAGAACCAAAAATGAAAGTCAACGTTGATGATGTTTTTGCATATAATATAGCGTTATATGTGATTGGTGATAATGAGGATCATGAATTAAAGTCTATAAAAGGTTATAGAAAAAGAAAATATTTGCAGATGGAAAGAGACAATTCCTGTTAAATCAAACTCACTTTGTAAAGCTAAACTTTTTGGACTTGTAGTCCGCACACTTGAAGATGTGAAGTTAATTAGATATATACAATTTTTCACGCGAAAGAGAATTTTATTGATAAAATACATGTATAGAGTTTGATATGTTCACCGGAAGTGTGATGATATATGTCTATCATATACGTTTATGAGACATATTCATCAGCAGTGAATTCAGGGACTTTTTCTTGCTTGATTAAGTTTAGTATCACATGAAAGACTCAATTTATATGAAAAATGTGTTGCAATATAGTTGTATGACTCACGTGATAGTGATAAGTATATGAAACTCTCTGAAAGAGTTAATTTTCGTGAGATATTGAAGAAATGACATCATATTCCATTTTAATGTATTTTATTAATGATATGTATTGTGGTATTTTTTTTTTTTTTTTGTCAATATTAGTAAATACATATCGGAACAAAGTCAAACATACATTTTGTACCTAAGAGAAACAACATGATCAAGGAATTGGAGAATGTTCTTTCAACAACTCAATATGAAGATAATATCTCAAGCACTACTCATTTGAAGAAGGGTATGGAGATAAATCAAATCTCTCTTCAAAGTCACCGCCAAGTATAGCTTTTGAGTAACTAGAATAGAAGACTATTTGACTTTCTTCGTCTTATATACGAGTGTCTTTATGAGGGGGAGACATAAATGTGTTCTGCACTCTTTTTTCCTTCACTAGAATTTTTTTCCCACCGGGTTTTTCTCTAGTAAGGTTTTAATAAGGCATATCCTCGATAGACATCCAAGGGGGGGTGTTATGAATATTATAAGTGGATGTCTATATAACAATTGGGTTATTGGGTCATACTTTTTGTTTATTGGGCTATATTGTGCTTGCCCACCAAGTCATTGTATTTCTCTATAAATAGAGCTCATATGTAATCTAATTGTACACAAGAGAATAATAGAATCATCTCTCTTATCTTTCTTTCTCCTTCTCTACTTCTCTCTACTTTATTCTTGTTTCTATTTCTTTAGTTTCTTAACATAATCGAGCTATTGTTAATTTTACTTTTACATCAAATCCATTACATTATGATTATCGGTGGAGTATAAAGATTATTTCAACAATTAATCCTAGTGAAAATTGGTCTTTGTTTTAAGGGACATGAGTTAGAATTAATCTTTTTTTTTCCAATAGAAATTTTATGCACGTTGGGTTTGAGGGACTCACGAGAATCAAGGTAGGCTTTAAAGTTCAGCGAGCATTTTCAATTACTTTCGGATCATCCATCTAATAAGAAGTTGAACAACCAATTTTACGAATGAGTTAACTACTTACCAACTGAATCAACTTTTTATAATTAACCTTTGCAAAGGACCATCACACATCATGTTGATTAATCCATTTTCTTCCCAACAACAATGAATACACTTACATTCAATAAAATACAAGACAAGATATGCTTCAAACACTGACTAAAAAATTTCTATGATTAAACAAAAACAATGATACGATAACAATGACAACAGGGGTTTGAGTTGCAAGACAAGATATGCTTCAAATATTGTTGTCAGTGAATTTGGCCAACAGTGGTTTGAGTTGCATCCAATGGTTTACTGAACTTCTTAGCACTGCGCCTCAGTTGAAGTATAGAGTACCCCGAAATAGCCAAAAAAATTAACATGACAAATAATAGAATTGAATACACCGTGATGTCAACTACAATAGAATTGATACGTGTAGGGGATATCCTATTCAAAGAATCGAGATAGCAACTGACAAAGAAAACCACCGGAATTAGCACTAGAAGGCCCTCGAACGGGCGACTTGGGATGCTGAGAAACAATATTGCTATAATTGATACAAAAAAGGAAAGCATATTCGAAAATGAAAACGAAAAGAAATCCTCTTTTGACAATACCGATTTCCCAACATTTCCTGGGTTAGTGTTAGTAATAGTCGAATTGGAGGAAGTGATGTTCACATTATTGTCACTAGCATTAGCCTGATACACCCCACCAGGGGGACTCACTATTGATTGATAGGTGGAAGTTGCAACAATAGTCGCAACTAGCAACCAAGTGTTACGTTGCTCCTCTGTTATATCTCTTCTAATGCGAGATATCCAAGTTAACATTTTTTGAAAAATTGTGGTACTTGATCTTAGTGTATGTACAAGTGTGGGAGCACTGGTAATTTGTTGGCAAGATTTTGCTCCAGCACTCAGCAATATCCTCTCAATGTCTACATTGGCAGCTGCCATGTCTAAAGCAGTTTTGTCCTTCAAGTTCTTTGCATTCAAATTTATCCTAGTCTTTACTAGCAATCGAATCATCTGTGCTACCAAGTAAATTATAAATGAACAATATAGTTTGTTAGTGATCATTCATATTTGCAAAAGAAAAATATTTGAAACTAAGGGTCACTTTTTATTCCCAATGTAACCTAATAATTTTATTCTAATGTTATCATGATCCGTTTTTAATTGAGGGAGGGGGGACAAGAAAAATAATTATAAAGGAGATATGTGATTTTAATCATAGTGAGGTTACCTGTGTTTCACTATTTAGGGCTGAAAGGTGCAAAATAGTATTGCCTTCCTCATCTTTCTGATCAAGTATTTTCTTTTCGAGCTTCTTAGCGCCTCTCTGATTATTTCTTTTAAGCCAGATAACAAGTACGTCAAGGGACTCGTATTGTTCATTTTTAACAGCAATATGCAACGCAGTCTCCCACCTCGCAGTCAAGTATTCAATGGATTCTGGACAAGCAAAGAGGAATTTAGCTAAAAGTTCAACCTCTCCAGTTTGAACTGCTAAATGAAGAAGAGTCCCTTCTTTTCCTTTAATTTTAACAACGTCTTTATTGATGTCAACAAAGCGAAGCACAATATCCTTTAGGACGAGGTGGATTGAACTGAACTGCAAGTTTTTCATAGCAAGGTGGATTGGACTGAACCCTTGTGGATTTAGCTTCAAAGCAAATGAAGGTTTCAAATTCATGAGCTCGGTGGCAAACCGGAGATGCCCCATAGATGCCGCAAAATGCAAAGGAGTTTGCACAAATTGTTGTTTATCTATATTCTCCAAAACATATGGATCATCTTGAATTACATCATATAGGAGTTCTACATTATCCGTTTCAGCTGCAAATTTGAGTTTGTCACTAATTTTTGCGTCCATGTTTGAAAATATAATTTTTTCAGTATCAGTGAAAGATATATAGGTTCTCTGCAATTTTATTGTTAATAAAGATACATCTACCCACTTGTTCATTTTTTATTTTTTATTTTTTGCAAAGGAGACTTGCCAAGAAAGCAAGTCCCTAAAATATATTATAAAAAAGAGAGGAAATACAAAAGATAGAGAGGGAAACAAACAACCAAAACCCTCCTACAAGAGAAACCAAAATCAACAAAACCTAAAATAAGGTAAGCCTAACTTTTTTCTAGTATAAGCTTCCCTAATTTGATGTGGCAAGTTGTCCCACCAAAATGATGTATTCAAAGCCAGCCCTATGTTGAAGTTGTTTCAATCTTCTTTACTCTTTCACACTCCATGTATCTGATTCCCATAGCTTTTGTTTTATTACTCAAGGCTAAAGCAAAAATAAATTCCTCCATTTGAATGTGTTGATGACGCATATGTAAAGAAACATTTTGTGATAAAAGTTTCTATTTTTTTTTTTTACCATTCAAGCATTTTAAAATTGTATTGCTATCTAATTATGATCAAAAGTGGTAGGAAAAGATTGGGATTATAAAATAGTTTTTGTCTTGCAAAGAGACTATAAAATAAAAATGATAAAGGAGTTCTTTCAAACAAAGAGAACTACTATATTGGTGGCATATTGTACGTGGAACATGGAGAATTAGTTATTTAGTTATTACATTTGTGATTTTTCATCGGTTATTTTAGGGGTAAACTTCTAATATCATAATTTATTCTACTTTGGGATTAAAATATAATCTATAGATGGAAAAATATTAAAATTGTGAGATTATATTTGATAAGCTTATTGTGTTGGAATTAATTTAATAATTAATCATTACAAGTGTCTTGCTCTATATAGATTAAAGAGGAATGCTAGAGACACTATATTTTGAATACTCTCTAACACTCATTCTCTTATTGAATGAAATTAACGTATATCCCACCACTTTAAGTGAAACCCATTTTTAAAGTGTGAGATTCATCTTGATTTAAACCAATAAAGAAGTGAGTGTTTGAGAAAATGTATTTGAAAAGAGAATGTTACTAACAATACTCATAGATTAAAACAATAATCATACTTTATTACAGAATAAACATATGAGCATGCATAAAAAGATCTACGACATATAGATTTATTAAGGATATTAGGAATTTAGTATGAACCTTTTAGGGATGACCCAGAGCAAGAGCAGCATCCAGGCCCGTGACATAGAGCTCCAAATTTTGGAGGCCAAATTTTTTTTTATTTTTTATATAAGGCCATAAACTATTGATTATAGGGTTAAATATATTTAGTCTCTATAAATATGTCAATTTTTCGTTCTAGTTTCTCTAAAAAAATTCTTCAACTTTTATTTCCCCAAAAGTTTTTCATCTTCACTTCTGGTCCCTCCTAAAGTAAACTCATATGTAGAATTCATATTTTTAAATAAAATTTCTCAGAAAAATTTATAATATTATAAGAATCTCATCCAAAAATACTTAGAATTGTTTAACAAAATATAAATTAAATATGAATTTTTATATCTTTGACAGTTAAAAATTCGTATTAAATTTATATTTTGCTAAAAAATTATAATTCTTTTTGGGAGAGATGTTTACAATATTCTATATATTTCTGCATAATTTCATTAAAAAATACAAAAATTATCTTAAAAATAGGGATCAAAAGTAGTGATTGAAAATTTTACAGGGACTAAAAGTTGTTGGAAAATTTTAGAGGGACTAAAATGAAAAATTGATATATTTATAGGGACCAAAAATATATTAATACTTGATTATATGTTACCAATATAATTAGGGGTGTTCAAAATCGAACCAATCCAATATAAAAACCGCAAACCAAACCAATTCAATCTGAAACCGTAAAAAACCGCATTTGGTTCAGATCTCAACCGCATGGTTTGGTTTAGTTTGTGGTTTTTGTTTTATCAACCGAACCAAACCAAATCAAACCGCAACATACGAAAAACACTAATTAAACATATGTCACGTAGACAAATATTCATAGAAACTCAATGGAAACTTTTATAAAATGACATATTTTTTCTCTTGTTAAGTTTATTTTTAACTTTTTAATTCAAAAATATGTTTTGGTGTTACTTGAACTTCTAGAGAATGATAAAATCTTAGTATTTTCATTTCCGACATAATAAGATTATTTTTTGCACACATTTTTAATTTGGTTTATGTTGTTGGGAGTATTGTTAATTAGATGAAAATAAAATTTTAATGTTGGATGGAGTTTAAAACACTGTTAGAAACATTGCTGGAAATATGTCGTGTTTTAACTATTTAACTTGATTTTAATGTTGAAAACAAAAAATTATATTGGTTCGATAAAAACTGCAAAAACCGATCCAACCCAAACCGCATTGCTTGGGTTCAGATTTTATTTTAGAAGTCAACCGAACCAAACCAAACCGCATGTTTTTTTTTATCTTGCGATTCAGATGAATTTTAGCCTCAAAACCGAATCAAACCGCACCGCATCACAAACACCCTTAAATATAATCAACTCCTTTCACATTTCATGTATCTGATTCCAGAACTTTTGTTCTATTAGAATCATTAGCCACGAGGAACTAAAGGCTAAAGCAAAAGTAAGTTCCTCCATTAGAATGTGTTGATCACGGTTATGTAAAGAAACGTGTTTGCATCTTGTGTTGGTCATTTTGTATTGCTATCTAATTATGCTAGTAAGTGGTAGGAAAAATTGGGAATATAAAATAATTTTTGTCTTGCAAAGAGACTATAAAATAATAATGATAAAGGAGTTGTTTCAAACACAGATGATTACAATATTTGTGGCATATTCTACTTGGAACATGGACAACTTTTAACATCATATCTTCCTTTAGGATCAAAATATAATTTACGGATAAAATAGAGAGTTAATTAAGTTTTTGGTCCCAATAAATATCTGCAGTTTTGTTTTTAGTCCCTATAAAAATAAATCACACTTTTAAGTCCCTATAAAATTTTCCGTTAGTGTTTTTAGTCCCTATAAAATTTTCCATCAGCATTTTTAGTCCCTGTCAAAAATTTTCATCAACATTTTTGGTCCCTAAAATGCTTAAGAAAAATGTCACAGGGACTAAAAAGTGTGATTTTATTTTGTAGCGACCACTACTAGAAAAAGCAAAATTAGCGAGGAAAATTAGTGACGGAAAAAATGAAATTCCTCACAAATTCCTTGGTCGCAAAATTTAGTGACGGAATTAGAGAGGGATTTCACGTTTTCCCTCACTAAATATCCCTCACTAATTTTTGTTTTTTTAGTAGTGGACTAAAAACAAAACTGTGAATATTTATAGGGACTAAAAACTTAATTAACCATGTAATAAAATAGTCAGATTATATGACGAGCTTATTGATTATTTTTTTTTGGAAAGAGCTTATTGATTATTTTAAATTGTAGATGCGTTCTTGGTCAAGGTTTGTGTATGACTGACTAAGAAGTGGTACCTTGGAGGATGTAAATATTTTGATAAGTATGAATGCGTATCAAAGAATGTATTTTGTTCTAGTTTAAAACTTGATTGAATAAAAACCCGTGAAATTGTCCCGTATGTGTAGCTCAGTTGGTAGCTACTAGGAATAATTTGTACAGGGACTGAGGTTCGAATCTCGGATTCTCCACTTCTCCACATATAATGTGTGAATCTAGCCACTAGGCTAATAGACAAAAAAAAAACCGTGAAATTCTAGAGTTGTGGTATTTACACACAACATTTTAGACAAATACCTGACACATACATTATTTTTATCCTTTATTTTCTTTTTGCATTTTATTTTTTAATTTTTCTTTCCTTTTTCTTTTTCTCTTCCACTTCACTCTCCATGAAATTCTGAAGAGTTGTGTTAGATAAAACATCATTTTATCTGAGACTATGTTCAAAAAGGTGTTATAGATATACAGTTCATTGATACATCAATAGGCATATATATTCACAAAACCATTGGCTGTTGAACGTTTTGATCTTATTAAAAAGAATCTGAACATGCACTTTATCTCAGATTGATGCTTGTCTCTGAAGGGTAACAACAGAGTCTGAAGGAACTCAGATGCAACACTAGTCAGAACCTCTTAAATGATGCTTTTAATAAGGAGTTGAGTTTGAGTACCCACATCCTCTGATGATACCTAGAAGTTGGATAAATAGGCTCTGACAGAACACGAAAGTGGAAAAGTCTTTTAAAACGTCTTTATTGACACATATTCACCTACGTATCACACTTCTGAGTAAGTTTTTGACCGTGACATGTGATTGTTGGGTATTAGCTGCTAGACAGCGATGTTTTCGCTTCGTTTACTGCATTCTTGCGCCCCCAAATGTCATCAATGCTTTTTGTTTGATCATATGTTTTTGGAAACACCTAAAGATGAAACGTCTCTCTGCTTTATTTATACCTTGTCTTTTCTCTAAACTTTTCAGTTTACTTCACTACCTCTCAAAAATGTTTTCTGAAAAACATCTTTGCTTTTAAAGAACTCTTAGTAAAACAAAGATTCAAAATGATGAACTCATAAGCTTCTAAGAAAGAAACTTCAATCTCAACGGAAGAACAATGGAAGCTCTTGGAAAAGAACTGAAGTTGCTCAAGATATCTGATGTGTATGAGTGTGATATGAAGACCCTATTTGTAAAGCACGGATTGATAAGAATCTCTGAAGCTCTAAATGGAGTGAACCACGCAACTGTTGCAAGAACAAAAGTTGTGGAGATTCTTGTTGAACATGCTCTCTTATCATTGATGTTAGGTTTGTAGACTTGTGTTGGCTGCATTTTGTTAAAACAAGAGTTCTAGCTAGATGTCTTGACATGTTGGTACGACATCATAACGTGCCTTGCTCCGCTTTCTTGGAGATTAACCTAAAACGTGAAGGTTCCTGAATATTCTCTGAAGAATTGTTTCACGTGAAGAGTTGACCAAGAAGCATGTAGTTTCTAGAAGCAGAGAAAGGTGGTTTGTATTTAGCGTGTTTCTTAAGTATATTGTTACAACATTTAAGGAAACATCTTATCTGCTTCAGATCTTTGTGTTGAAATATCGTGATTCAGCTGCATGTCTAGCCCGATTTGTGCATCATGCCCATTCTGCAATCAGGCTATATAAAGGAACAATCAGGCTATATCATAGGAGAAGATAAATTCTCTCCCAAAGCTCCAAAGTAGCCTTCCTCTTGAACTGCCACAGTTCTGAATGAGAAATTCTGAATGAGGAAGGCTAGTATTTATAGTGGAGATTTCTAAATGGGTTTTATATATTTTAGCGGGCTCCTTCAGCGGTTGGGGTTGTTTGATGCCTGACTCCTTGAATTTTGTGGTGTAGCATTCCAGGAGGATGGTCTCTCGTGATGCGTTCAACGGGATGTAATCTGTGAACCGAAGGCGCGAGCCCCTAACCTATTCATTGTCGCCATGTGATGCGTAATTTTGATTAGCATAATTGCAAAATGGCAAGTGTACCAGTCGTTTTCATCAAGTAATAAAGTGATAAGTAGAGTATCGTATCCACATGGATTGTCCTTTCATTCGAACAATTCTTGTTACTTATTTTTGTAAATTTGACGGTATAAAAGTTAACTTGCAATTTTTATTTGTTTGCAACAGAGCGAATTTACCTGTTTTGGTTGCAGAAAAGTAAGCAGCGGTTAGGATTCTTCGAATCCCTTCTGTATATTTGTTGTTGGATAATACTTAATCTAAATGTCTCATTTATTTATCTCTTGGTGACGATAAAAGTGATAAGGCTGTTGAGAGTTTCCTAAATAGGTAGGGCACCACCTGACCCAATGGGTACCTAATTAGGCCTTTCCCTCCGATGGCTAACTGCACCTGCTGATCGCACGATGATCCTTACGTGCGGGGTCTGGCTAATTCAAAGGTAATTGAGACATAAACTTTATATTGGTTTTCCAGTGTTTCCCAAGGCAATGAAAGCCAAGGTTCCCTTAGGTCTAATCATTTATGAATCTTAGGACACTCATAGCACTCTCTCTCTAAGCTTACTTAGTAGTTATACAAATGGGCAACCCTAATCTATGTCTACCTTACTAAGGATTTCAAGAGAATGGTCTTAGTAGGTTATAGCTTTAAGTCGGACAACTAGGTGCTTGTTTCCCTAATTACTATCGAGTTAATTCCTAGCTTCGGTAAAGCACGATACGATCCAATGAGTTCTAACTAATTAATTCCTATGTCTAGGGTCAACAATTCGTATGGCATCTTTGACTAGTTAATAATCACTTACTTCCTAGAAAGATAGTTATCGGTAAAAGGATATAAATATCAAGATATAAGCATCCAATTAGTGATAACAATATTAGGTCCTGTCACAAGCTAAGTACCTAATCTAGGGTTGCACCTCTCACAGAAATAAAACTACTTCCTAATAAAACTCTATAGTGGACAAAAGCATAAATAAAATAAATAAACGACAAATTAAATTAAATAAATATCCAACAAAAATATACAGAGGTTCATCTTAGAAGTCTAACCTAAATTTTTTTAGTTACACATGATAACTAAAAACAAATTACTAAAGATAAAAGCATACCCTAGAAAATCAAGGAGAAAATAGAAACTCTCCTAAAGCTCCAAAGTTGCCTTCCTCTTGAACTGGTACAGTTCTGAACGATAAATTCTGAATGAGGAAGGCTAGTATTTATAGTGAGAGTTTCTACCTGGGTTTGGGACAAAAGTGTGGGCTTTACCCAAAATAATAACAGGAAAAGACAATTGTGCCCCGAGTTTTCAGGCGCTCGTGGCAAATGCTTAGCATGCCTAGCGCATGAGAGTATGGCAAAAGCCATGCCCCAGGCGCATGGTAGCGTAATCCATGTGCTAGACGCATGGTTTATGTGCTAGGCACATTCCCCATGTTCTAGGCACATGGCATATTTATCCTGGCCCAAATTCTCTGATTTTCTGTCGTTTTAATTCTTCGTCTTCAAATAACTTGCCTCAAGACTTGGGAACAAAATTCCTCCCATTTGTAAATCTTCTCAGGCTTCTTGAATCTTCATTCTTTGTTTCCTTGAATCTTCGTAATTCTTCGGATGTTTTTGATTTGACGATTTGCATTATTTCTTCGTGAATTACTTCAAAACTCGCCCTAAATTGCTATGTTTCGGGAAAACTAGAATTACAGACTCAAATATAGAAAACATTACAAAAGTCCCGAAATTATAGGCAATCGTTGTAATACTCCTCTTTTTTGCTTCTATTTCCTACTAAAATAAACTGAAAAACATGTTAAAAATAACGTAAGATGACCTGCCATCACAACCCTAAACTTAGACTGTTGCTTGTCCTCAAGTAACGAAAGAAAAAAAAAATTATTCTTTGCATTTTTTTTCTAGGAAAAACATACCTTTCCGGAAGTTGTGCTTAGGAATCATTCATCACAATTATAGCAGAGCAGCAACTAAACTTACCATTATACATTCAAGCGGGTCCGACTTGGTGAAAGTTACCTATATTATCAACCATACTCTTTTCGATGATACACGTATGTATCTCCTAAATCTAGTAGGGCTGGTTACGGAATTTGCCCAGTCCAGTCGTCACATGAATGTACCTTGCGATAAATTTGAAACAATTCTAAACAGACAGTCAAGTTAACGTTATTCACACACTAGGAGGACTTTGAGGGTTATAACTTGGGTTAGGTTAAGAGTGGATATATTTTGGGAAAGTAGGCTAATAAAAGAACTTGGAGTTAGTTCACTAACCTAGGGATTTCCTAATAAAACATTAATGCACTGCCATCCTTCCTTCCTTGATTCAAACAAGATGGGAAAAATATTAGAACTTTTTGTCTTTTTATTTTTGATAGAAACATACTTTTTTTTAAGAGACCATTTTTTGCTCTTGATTTTTTTTTCTTTTTTTCTATTTTTCTTTTGTGTAGATCAATGTTCATCTACATTTTTTTCTTTTTCAGACAAATGTGTTCTACTGTTACCCCACCCTAAACTTAAGATGTTGCTAATTCCAAAAAGCAACCCCAAACTTAGTTTCAAAGCATGTGCAGTCATAATAATACCTATCTAACTCCAAGTGAAATCAAACAGGGTGCTATTAAAGTGTAGGATTGTGACATGATTCGTCACTTATAAAGAAAAGAATTTTCGTCTGGAGGCTCAAAGTGGTTTCACAAAAGATAATAAGAATATAACAGGGTGGCTTGAAAGGTTCTAGGTACCAAATAAAAATTTCCTCTTTGTAATATAACCTAACCGATCGTCCGTAAAGAACGATTTCAAATTCAAGCAAAAATAGTATTCATATGGAACACTCATATTATGTATTGGAAATATTTAAGTATCTAACAACCTAGAATGGATATGGAAATATTTGGCTCTGAATCTCACCGGTTATGCTATTTGGAAAATAGTAGGTGATTCTATAAGTAGCTTCACTAGAAATCCCTAGAAATTTACCTTCTGTAGAAGACGAAGGAAACTATTCTCTTTGAATGTATGTATAAACTAGCCTCTATCCTGAATGCTTTGAATGAATACCTAAGACTAAAAAAATTTAAGCATAAAAGGAAAGGTTGTAAATGTAATGCAAAATAAATAAATTTTTATTAGATAATACTTGATAGACAAAGCAACAGAAAATGTAAAGAAATTGATTAGTCAAGTCATCTCAGCTTAGCAAAAATAAAAAATGCAGAAAATGAAAATAATGGGTTGCCTCCCATTCATCGCTTGTTTAACGTCTGAGTCCCGACGGTCAATAGGTTTCCTCCTATTCAGCGCTTCTTTTGAGTCATTAGCTTGACGAAAATAGGTTGCCTATTATTCAGTGTGTGTTTAGCGTGCCGAGCCTGACAAATATGTCTAACTTGTGCTAGGGAGCCCTTGCCCTTCAGGCTCCTTGATTTCTTCGTCCTCGAAGTTATAGTCTTCTTCTGATGGGTATCCTCTTGCTTCCTCTTCTTCGAGTTTTCTTCGGGAAAAATCATCTACCACCCCTTTGACAAATCTCCATTTCAATGTTTGACTTGCATCATATTCTGAGTAAGTCACAGCGAACACTTCGTATAGCTTTGAAGTTCTGATGGTAGTCTTCCTTGTTCATCATCTAGTAGTAGGCCCCGTTGAGCAAAGAATTTCCTGCCGAGGATTAGCAGGAATTCATATATGCCTCTGGTGTCCGCAACCACTATGTCTAAACAGTAATCGAAGCCCCCAATTTTAAGTGGAAAATTCGTAAGTACACCAAGTGCCTCTTCCTCGTGGCCATTAGCATACCTTATCCTGTAAGGATATGGAGATATCTTTCTAATTCCTAATTCCCTCGCCTTTGTCAAGGTCGTTATGTTACAATTTGCTCCATAATCACACAATCTCGTCCGATATATTCACCACTAATACTAATGGGTAGAGTAAAACATGCTTCACCATCAAACCTGACTTCAGCCGGTACCTTGTGCGTAAGATTAGACTTGCTAGTCAGTGACATGACTTCTTCTTCAGATAGGTCGACATATTTTTCCAAAAGTTCTTGAAGAAACATGATGCAGCATGGTCTTTGTTCGGCCATTTCCTTGATATGCATGACTATCTTGTACTGCTGGAGAATTTGATGCAAAGCATTTAACTCTGGCGGCACATTCTCACCCCCTTGCTTATTCTCTGTCTGAGGTGTCTCTCTTTCCACTTCTATCGAATGAATCTGCTCGTCCTTTCCACCTTGTTTTGATTTTAAAAACTCTTGTCGCCTCAGCTCCACTTCTTGCTGAAATTGAAGGTATCCTAGCTCTTTCTCCAGCTTCTCCATAAAAGAACTAGTAACCATCACCTTCTTTAGTAATTTCACCAATCGCTCCAAACTATGTTCTTCAGTCTCCTCATTAATTGCCATTGTTTGTGTGCTTTTAGTTGAATCCATGGTTACCTATTTCACACAATAATTGCAAGTTCAAGAAAAATTCCTAACAAGAATAATTTTGTGCTTGATTTTAATTTTTAAATTAGGTTTGGGGTAAATTCTAATGCGGTAACTTGAGTCTATAATTTCCTAAATGCAGACTCGATCTAATTAACTATTACTAGTTAATACCTAATGACACTACTAATTAAAACTAAGACTCTATTAATAATACTAAATGCTAAACCTAAATCTAAATGCAAAATTAAAAGACTTAGTCTAACTAAATAAATAAACCTAATTAACTAGACTCGATCTAATGTAGATATTATAACAACTTCTTATTCTTACGACTCCTAAAATGCAATGCCAAAAATTAAAATAAAAACCTAAACTAAGACTCTAAAAAAATAACTAATGGGGTTAGTTACTAATTGGGAAAAACAAAAAATAAAAATGTTAGTATGATGGAAATAAATAAACTAAATTGAAACTAGACTCTAAAAAAAATTGACTCAACTAGGACTAAATATTTTTGGTATTTTTGAATTTTTTTGATTTTCTTGGTATTTTTGAAAAATAAAATGCTGAAGAATAAATGACAAGAAAATAAAATGCGGAAAAATAAAAGATAAATAAAAATAAGTAATTCAGATTATTCAGTCGAAAATATCAATAATCCCCAGCAACGGCGCCAAAAACTTTATGCGTAATTTCGATTAGCGTATGTCGCGTTATTTTTCGGAGATCAAAGCTATTTGATTAGCGTTTGACTCACTGTTTTATTTCACGACTGAACTTTTAATTTTTTCAAAAGATTGGAAAAAAGTTCAAATACCATTTTTAAAAGATTAGGGTTCGAGGGTTAGTTACATAAAGGGAAGGTATTAGATTTCTTTATGTTCTATTTAACTTTTTGTGCTATAATAAACTTGCTTAATGAAATTTAAATGGTGATGAAAGAGAAAAAAGAAACATTTTTTACTTACATTTTTTATGATTTGGAAGGACTAGATCCTTTGCCTACGTACCTGTGTGGGATCAAAACCTCGTAGTTCGGGGCGAAAATTGTCGTTTGATTTGTTTTGTGTTTTTTATTAATTTTGAAAAAGTTAAAATAAAAAGTCAAGTGGCAAATAAGAAATTGGTTTGTGGTTTTTAATATTAAAGAAAGTTACTCAAAATATAATAAAATTGATTAACATTTGATTAAGAAAATAAAATAAAAATGGGATCACTTGATTCTGAATCAAGGTTTATTGTGAAAATATTTTTTGTGATTTGAATTATTTGCATATTTTTGTTGTTTTTGAATAATAAATATAAAAATTAAACAAACGTGATAAAAAATAAAGGCACGAGGAATTCCAGTAGTGACGTTGGATCACCACAAAAATCCTTTAATCTAACCTAATTTGTTTTAGCATTTTTTCAATATATATACAGCATAAAAGAAATAAAAGGAGACACACACACACACTTTTCTCATTTATGATTTACATTGACCTAAAGTACATTCTATGGACTATGCAATAAAATAAATAACGAGGAATAAATAAAAAAAATGCAGAATGATAAACCTACACTAATGAAGAAATAAAAAGAATGCGAAAAGGAAAAAAAATTAAAGTGCGAAAAGGAATTAAAATGGATGAAAGAAAATAATAATGAAATGCATGGGGGGTGCAGGAATTAAATAATGGTGCAGTAATTAAAACAAATGAAATTGGGCTCAAAGAGGTTCAAACACATGGGCTTTAGAGAAATGATCTAGGTCATCTAATCAAAATCAAACAGCCTAGATCTGATCATGTTAGGAGGCATCAAGATCATAGAGACAGAACCGCGTGGGTGCATGGTAAGGCATGCACCCTTTCGCAAACGATTGAAACGGAAATGTACCTATTTAAATGATTTTCTTTCCTTTTTCTTTCATTTTCATTCTTCCTTCTCTCTATTCACTTATTCTCTCACTAAAAGCTCTCTCCTCTCTCTTATTTCCCTCATCTTCTCCGACGGGGTTCCAACAGTGGTTGGCCAGCCGGTGCGGCGGCGCCACCACGCCTGTACCCTGAACACACCTCTTTTATTATTTTTTTTTGGCTTTCGTCTTCTTTCCTCTCCCTCTTTCCGTTTTTAACCTTAGAAATCCCATCAAAAGCCTAGATCTAAAATAATAAGAAAAACATCTACCTTTTTTTACCTTTTTCCGAATCCAGTGTGTTATAATGATTTGGGACCGGTTTGTTTCGTTTTTGATATGTGCGATTCAGTTTGTGGTGTTGTAATGGTTGGTGTGGCTGATTTGACGTTGGGGTTTATGGATTTGGTATGTGTTAGAAGGTGGATCAGTTTTGAATGTATAGTGGGTGATTGTTCTTTGGGTTTGATGTTGAATGGATTGCTGTGATTGTGACTTTGGATCGGTTTTGAAAATGTTTGGTACTGGAAAACAGTTTTCCTGGGTTGTGATGGTTTGAGACCGTTTTTGTTGTGTTTGGTTTATGGCCGATTTGATTATGGGGTTTTAAATTGTGTTGGCTTATGATTCGAAATTGGTTTTGATTTTTGCACGTTAATTGTGTTATGTGTGTTTTGTGACGGCTAGGAATTTTTTTTTTGTCCTTTTCTGAAATTGCAGGTTCTACTTTATAGTATTAGGGTTTTGGTAGAAAAGGAAGTAACTTAGTGAAGAGGAGAAAAGTGTTTGACCCTGGTTTTGTGCCTGAAGAAGTGGCGCAGAAGGAAAAAGAAAAAAAAAAGAATTTTGGAGCCCTGCATAGTTATTTTCAGACTGTTTGGACTTGGACAATTAAAAAAAGATAAAATGAAAGTGATTAAAATAAAAAAAATGGAAAAGACTAATTAAAAATAAAATAAAAATTAGAATTAAAATTAAAATTATAAAATTAAATAAAAGATGGAAATTTAAAAGTAAATAACAAATAATAAAAAACAAACTAATAAAACTTAAAAATAAAGAGAGAATAGGGCCCGAATCGGAACAAAAAAATGAAGTATTTTAAAATACCTCTTTGCCGGATTTTTCACTGAAAAGTCAAGGACTAGTCAGGGTCAGACGGCGTATGAATGTGGGATCTCGGATAAAAAATTGGGGTATGACAAATGTCCCTATTTAAGTTTCTTCGTCTGGAGATTTGAAGATGAAATCTTCGAGCCGACGGGCCGAATGGACTTAAATACAAAGTACACCTATTTTTGATCCTAAGATATTGTGAATGCTTGTGATGCAACACATGAATGCAGGACGGCACAAATGATTTAACTAGCACGAGAAACAACAAAGGGTTACCCATATTCTTTTAGAAAGGGATCCAACTCCTTCAGGTAATGTAGTTTCACTAGGGAAAACGATTGTCTACTATCGTATTCGTTTGGAAGGATAGCTTAATGAAGACAAAACTTTTTAGTAACACCTCTTGACCAGACACACTTGGAATGAAAGTTATTGGAGAATGATAGGTAAATGCAAAATTGTTCATTGGTTAGGATTGACCACTTGAAACATGAGAAAAAGGTAAACTCAAGCTGTCCGTTAAGTAGGACTGACCACTTGAAACATGATGAAAAGGTAAACTCAAGTTGTCCGTTAGTTAGGACTAACCACTTGAAACATGATGAAAAGGTAAACTCAAGTTGTTCGTTAGTTAGGACTGACCACTTGAAACATGATAAAAAGGTAAACTCAAGTTGCCTGTTAGTTAGAATTGACCATTTGAAACATGATGAAAAGGTAAACTCAAATTGTCCGTTAGTTAGGACTGACGACTTGAAACATGAGAAAAAGGTAAACTCAAGTTGTCTGTTAAGTAGGACTGACAACTTGAAACATGATAAAAAGGTAAACTCAAATTGTCCGTTAAGTAGGACTGACCACTTGAAACACGACAAAAAGGTAAACTCAAGATGTCCGTTAAGTAGGACTGACCACTTGAAACACGATAAAAAGGTAAACTCAAGTTGTCCGTTAAGTAGGACTGACAACTTGAAACATGTGAAAAAGGTAAACTCAAGTTGTCCGTTAATTAGGACTAACCACTTGAAACACGATAAAAAGATAAACTCAAGCTGTTTGATAAGTAGGACTGACCACTTGAAACACGATAAAAAGCTAAACTCAAGTTGTCCGATAAGTAGGACTGACCACTTGAAAAATGATAAAAAGGTAAACTCAAGCTGTCCGTTAAGTAGGATAGACCACTTGAAACACGATAAAAAGGTAAAATCAAGTTGTCCGTTAAGTAGGATTGACCACTTGAAACATGATAAAAAGGTAAACTCAAGTTGTCCGTTAGTTTGGACTGACCACTTGAAACATGATAAAAAGGTAAATTGAGGGGATACAACCAAACAAGACTCCGGGTGACTGATGCGACCATGCGTGGATTGATGTTGTGCATATATTGTGTACATACGAATGTATGAATATGTGAAAGTATTAAAGTATTAATGTATGAATGTATGAACGTGCAACTTCTACGACTGTATAAACTGTATAGGACAGGTGACTTGATGAAACGAGACAAGACAAGTAAGATGAGAAGTGGATTGACATCGCAATACCAACACTCGGCAATCTTCATTGGAGATGGTATCATTGGGGACAAATTGAGCTATTGGCGGGGTAAAATCTGGGACAAAGTAGCCACTGAGGCCTCCTGGGAGAAAGCCCATTGTTGATCAAAAGTCTAGAAGAAGTCGCTAATTGTAAACCGGCGTAGAGTGTTCTTCCATTGACACATTTTTAGTCTTCATGCCTTTTTTGTTTCTTTTTCAAACCCTAACTTTTGCCTGGATCACCCTTTCAGGTTTTCAATCCACCGGGAGCCTATTCCTTTTTTATGCCCCTAGTTTTTGCCTAGACCACCCTTTCGGGTTTTCAGTCCACCGGAACGCTCTCTATTGCCTAAGCCGCCTTTTCAGGTTTTCGACTTAGTGAGCTTTTATTTTTATATTTTTTCTCTTTTTTTTTTGAGATCTTGCACAGTGTTTATCCATGCTTGTTTGGCAGGGTTTAACCGCTTTTGAGGAGAATGTTGACGCATACTTCTCTTACTCACAAGTCCTGTGACGTACTTATTTGTTTATGCTTTTAAGAGACATGAAAAAAAGTTTTAAGAATTTTGCTTCAAAATGTTACCATCAAAAATAGAAGAAATTTTGGAAAATAGAATAAATGAGAATTTCAAATAAAGGGGCAAAGGCTCAAATTTTATTCATTGAATGGTGGCCTGCCGATGGCGTGACTCCACAGATCTTTCCAAAGTTTGAAAAATGATAATTTAAAATGGGAGAGGTACATTTAACTTCATAACCATATCCTCCCTAACAACTTTGAATTCCGCTGCTTTGATGCTTCAGATTAGAGATTCTTTGATAGCAGATATGCCCTAAGTAGATTGTACCTAGCCGAATGCAGTTACTTTGTCGTTTTTTAACCCTTAACTTTTACATAGACCGCCCTTTCAGGTTTTCAGCCTATCAAGATAATGATTTTCTGTTTAATGTCTCTAAATTTTGCCTGGACCGCCCTTTCGGGTTTTCAGTCCACCGAGACGCTCATTTTTGCTTAAGCCTCCCTTTTCGGGTTTTTGACTTACCGAGTTGTTCTTATAGTTTTTAGACAAAATATTTCTTGACTACATCCGTGTTTACAGTACGTGGAAGTTCTTCACCATCCATGGTTTGAAGAGTCATGACGCCACCAAAGAAGGCTCTTTTGACAACATACGGGCCTTCATAGTTAGGCGTCCACTTGCCCCTGGAGTTAGGTTGGAAAGTCAAGATCTTTTTTAGCACAAGATTACCTTCTTTGAATTCATGGGGACGAACTTGTTTGTCGAAAGCTTGCTTTATCTTCCTCTGATATAGTTGTCCATGACACAGGGCAGTCATGCGCTTTTCTTCAATTATATTCAATTGGTCATACATGCTTTGAACCCATTCAGCTTCTGATAACTCAGCTTCTAGCAAAACTCTCATTGAAGGAATATCAACTTATACAGGGAGCACTGCCTCCATAATATATACCAAAGAGAGAGGGGTTGCCCCTGTTGATGTGCGTACGGAAGTACGGTAACCATGTAACAGAAAGGGAAGCTTCTCATGCCAATCTTTATAAGTCACCATCATCTTCTGGACGATCTTTTTGATGTTCTTATTTGCAGCCTCGACAACACCATTCATCTGAGGCCTATAAGGTGAATAATTATGATGCTCGATCTTGAAATCATCACACAACTCCTTCATCATCCTGTTGTTCAGATTCGTCCTGTTGTCTGTAATTATCCGGCTAGGGACACTGTAGCGGCAAATGATTTGATTCTTGATAAACTTGACCACTACTTGCTTGGTCACATTAGCATAAGACGCGGTTTCGACCCACTTGGTAAAATAGTCAATAGCCACTAGAATGAAGCGGTTCCCGTTTGAAGCCTTTGGTTCGATCCTACAAATCATGTGAATGCCCCACATAGAGAACGACCATGGAGAGGAAAGAACGTTGAGTGCAGTCGGCGGCACATGAATCTTATCAGCATAGTTCTGGCACTTGTGACATTTTCTAGCATGTTTTTAACAATCACACTTCCATTGTCATCCAGTAATAGCCTACTCTTAATATCTTCTCAGCCATTGTATGTCCACTAGAATGGGTTCCGAAGGATCCTTCGTGTATTTCATGCATTAATAAATCCGCTTCGTGTTTGTCCACACATCTGAGCAACACCATGTCAAAATATCTTTTGTATAATATGTCTCCATTCAGGAAGAAATTGCCAGACAATCTTCTCATAGTCTTCTTGTCTTTATTGGATGCTCTGAGTGGATACTCTTGACTTTGAAGGAAACGCTTGATATCATGGAACCAAGGCTTTTCATCGACCAGTTCTTCGGTTGTGAACACATGAGCAGGCCTTTCAAGAGTTCTGATACTGATCAACGGTACTTCATTCCGACGATTTACTTGGTACATTGAAGATAAGGTAGCTAGAGCATTCACCATCTGGTTCTCATCACAAGGGATGTGGTGCAGCTCGAATTTCTTAAAGAAGGTCAATAATCGTCTTGCATAGTCTTTGTAGGGGATCAAGCCGGGGTGGCGAGTTTCTCATTCTCCTTTGATTTGATTGATTATGAGAGCTGAGTCACCATAAATGTCAAGGTTCTTGATTCTCAGATCAATGGCTTCTTCGATACCCATAATACAAGCTTCGTACTCCGCCATGTTGTTTGTACAGTCGAAGGTCAGCCTGGTAGAGAAAGGGATGTGAGTACCCTTAGGAGTAATAATAATTTCCCCAATTCCGCTACCATAAACATTAACGGCTTCATCGAATATCAGACCCCATCTTGATTCAGGATTTGGACCTTCTCCGAACAGTGGTTCATCACAATCTTTCATCTTCAAATACATAATCTCTTCATCGGGAATGTCGAACTTGATAGGTTGATAATCTGGAATTGGTTGGTGGGCCAAGTGAACAGCAAGGATACTGCCTTTGATTGCTTTCTGGGAACGGTATTCAATATCATATTCGAATAACAACATCTGCCACCGGGCAATTCTTCTTGTTAAAGCGTGCTTCTCGAAGATGTACTTGATTGGATCCATTTTAGATATCAACTAAGTAGTGTGATTAATCATGTAATGACGAAGGCGTTTTGCAGCCCAGGCTAGTGCACAAGAAGTCTTCTCGAGCATGGAATAGAGAGACTCAAAATCAGTTAATTTCTTGCTCAAGTAATAAATAACATGTTCTTTTATACCGGTTTCATCTTGTTGCCAGAGCACACAACCCATGGAAGCTTCTAACACGGTCAGGTACATGATCAGTGGTCTTCCTTCAACTGGAGGGATAAGAATTGGAGGTTCTAGCAGATATTCTTTGATGATGTCAAAAGCTTTCTGGAAATCTTCGGTCCAAACAATCCCTTGATCTTTACGAAGAAGTTTGAATATCGGCCCACATGTTGCAGTCATATGAGAAATGAAACGGGAGATGTAGTTTAGCTGCCCGAGAAACCCTCTTACTTGCTTTTCTGTTTTTGGAGCAGACATTTCTCGGATAGCTCTAACCTTGTTTGGATCTACTTCAATACCTTTCTGACTGATAATGAAGCCCAAAAGCTTCCCGGATCTGACACCTAAAGTGCACTTGTTAGGATTAAGGTGAAGTTGATACTTTCTTAGTCGTTGGAATATCTTCAACAAATACTCGACATGTTCTTCTTCAGTGTCCGACTTGACAATCATATAATCCACGTAAACCTCGATCTCCTCGTGTATCATGTCATGGAAAAATGTAGTCATACCTCTCTGATAAGTATCACCCGCATTTATCAACCCAAACGACATCACTCTGTAACAGAAAGTGCCCCACGGCATAATGAAAGATGTCTTCTCTCTATCTTTAGGTGCCATCTTGATCTGATTGTAACCGGAGAAACCATCCATGAAGGAGAAAACCTTGCATTTTGCAGTACTGTCAACCAAAACATCAATATGAGGTAGTGGAAAATCATCTTTGGACTAGCTTTGTTTAAATCACAGTAATCAACACACATTCTGACTTTACCATCCTTATTTGGAACAGGCACTATGTTGGCAAGCCACTGAGGGTATTATGATGTAACAAGGAATCCTGCATCAATCTGCTTTTAAACTTCTTTAATCTTGAGAGCCATATCAACTTCTCAACTTCTGCTGGACTAGGGGACACTCTGGCTTTAACGGCAAACGGTGCACCACAATATTAGTATCCAACCCTGGCATATCTCGATACGACCAAGCAAACACATCAACATACTCTTTGAGGAATTATATCACTTGCTTCAAGTGATGCCCCAATCTTGATCTCTTTCTTGTCCTCTTCGGAACCCAAGTTGATCACTTCTAATGTTTCCCCATAAGGTTGAATGGTCTTTCTTTCTTGCTCAAGCAGCCGAGAGATTTCTTTGGGAATCTCTTCATCTTCTTCTTCTTCTTTCGCCTCATACACAGGGGATTCAAAGTTGGGAGAGATCATAGGGTTATGTTGTCCAACGGGTTTATTGATGTTTAATTTGCACATATGATTGATGATTGATTTTAGAAAATTAGTTAATGCAGATATTTTTGGAGGTGATTATATTTTTTGGTTTTTTGTATTACCATTTTTTCAGAAAAAGCACAAAAGAAAAATAAGACAAAAGTCAAGAACAAAACGACATTTTTATTTGATGATGGTAATTTCTTGAAGCAAAAAGCCCTACATAAGTTCACTTTCGCCTCGGGCGAGACGATGGGATTTTTTTGGAAAACCATAAAAACAAACAAATGCATTACTTCGACAAATGAGCAATAAAAGGAACGTCTACAACAACACAATTATGGCTACTTCCTCCTCGTGTCACAAAGTTACGCGGGACTTCTTCAGGATTGTCTTTGATGATAGCATTGGCTACTGACAGGGCATGAATGAACCCAACACTGTAGAAAGTACCTCTTGCTGGCTCAATGACGACCTTTGTCTTGGATAAATCAGCTGATGGAAAGAAACCTAGCCCTTCTCAGCGCTTGTTCTCTGGTAAGTCTATCAACTTCCCCCGGCTTGTATCACCTTTGAGCATCTTTGAAGGAAGAGATGGATGCCCCGGTGTTCCTTGCACTTTCCCCCTCTAAAGATAGTCCTTGGAATGATGTACCATCAGTAGTATCAGAACCAATAAAAGAGAAAGCCGACAAATGTCTCACTAGCAAAGCCTCTTCTCCCCTCACAGTTACCAACTTCCCGTTCTTCACAAATTTCAGCTTCTGATGCAGTGTTAATGTTACTGCCCCAGCTTCATGAATCCAAGGCCGGCCCAAAAGACAACTGTATGTGGCTTGAATATCCATCACCTGAAAAGTAATCTGGAACACTTGTGGCCCAATTGTAATGGGCAAATCTACCTCATCAATAACGGTCTTGATGAGTCAATAATGAGTCGATAATTAGTGTTTTTTATATAATATTTAAGTTTATTTTATTTAGATTTAATATGTTTTTATTTCCTTTTTAGAGTTATTTTACTTCAATTGCAAGTTATTTTATTTCAGGAACAAATATTCAAAAGATTGAGTCTTGGAGCAAAAGAAAGAAGAATTGGAGCTGATTCGTTCCAAAAATATGAAGATCTTATACAAAAATATCTTGTGCAAAGAAATTGAAGATCTTGTACCAGAATATAGCATAGGTGCGTCCCCTTTTGTCCTTTTGATGCTTTTGCTTCTTTGACAAGCTGCCTATTTTAGTATTTCTGACCTAGAGCCCATGGTTTCTTGTGCAACACTTTAGTGATTTAATTCTTGGGGCTCAAATCAATGTTAGACTATAAATAGAGCAGCCATCTAGTTTGTAAACTTTTGTTCTTGGAAATAATAAGTGACAATTGTTTTTTTGAATAAAAGTCCACCTTTATTTTATTGTTATTTAATGTTCTTCTTCTTCTTCTTCTTCTTCTTCTCTTCTATGTCTACAATGAACGTGAGTGAGTAGACTCTTCTTGTCTTGGGATTGTTGGATGAG
>Ga0315915_1002172_pt1 | contig 24558 bp, 12 predicted proteins | sample MpolbnodulesMG_FD_207738 | JGI IMG/M metagenome (GOLD analysis project Ga0315915, IMG submission 207738) | Medicago polymorpha root nodule microbial communities from Los Angeles, California, United States - branched nodules | ecosystem: Host-associated > Plants > Roots > Nodule | place: USA...
AAATCTCTTGTTGTGCGTAGGGTTTATCCCCTTTGTTTAACACCAAACGACTCTGAATGTTTCGCCGACAATCGGTGATACCCTTTTCATACTCCGCTTGTTCAATTTTGATGCATAGTCTATCGCCCTTGGTGGTTGGAACCGGTAGGTTTGCGTTGTCAATTTTGTCGGGCCCCACAAAGCTTGTGCAAATGATTTGTTTCATGGACTAGCTTGCGGTGTTTGTTGCTGAGAGACCACCACACAGGGCCATGGACAAGAGAAAGGCATGCCGACAACGGAGACCTTGGACAAACACGCTACAATTCCGATGAAAGAATTGGCACAGTGGAAATTAAAACGATTGGAACAATGGCTTGGCAACCGATAACATGTTAGTGTAATTGAAGCTACTGGATCCAAAATTAGAGTGAAACGTAAAACCAAATGGATTATAATTGAATAAACGGTGCTGAATTCGTTAATTGAAATGGTTAAATCTGGTTGGTAAACGGCGCACATGCTAGGAACCCTAACACAACGTTCAAAAAGGAAAAGAATTGCACGTTACTAGTGCATGTCTTGATGGTTGTATGAATATAAGGAGACTAAATTGTCTTAGCGACAATTTCTTATCAGACTTTACTTACCATTCGATTGAACTTTAAAGGCTTAATAGCAGTTTTAGCCCCCTAACTTTCCCAAAGTTACGATTTTGGCCCCCTAAGAAAAAAACACTACAAAACTGCCCCCTATGTTTTGCATTTGTGGCAGTTTTGGCCCCCCAAGGCCAATTTTGACTCGGTCTACGCTGATGTGGCACCCTAAGTGAGGTGCCACGTGTTTTTTTTTTAAATTTTTTTTTACCAAAAATTGGTCTTGGGGGCCAAAACTACCACAATTGCAAAACTTAGGGGGCGATTTTATAGTTTTTTTCTTAGGGGGCCAAAATCGCAACTTCGTGAAAGTTATGGGGCGAAAACTGCTATTAAGCCAACTTTAAACTACCAAGGTCGCCTCCCCTTAGAAACTGAATGGTTAACATTTAAAAAAAAGACTAAATTGCATATTGAGATATGAGAATGGCCAATGGATAGAAGGGTTTATAAAATTTCTTGAAATCACTACTGCGTATATAGCTGAATTATGGCAAATTTATGAGGGTCTTTGCATTATGATGACGTCAAAGTATAACGAGAATTGAAATTGAGACTGGTTGTTTGGTTGTTGTTTAGAATTTAAGGCATGAAATTAATGGTAGTGTGATGAGCGTCAATCTTAAAAAGAAAATAAGAGAGTTGCTCGAGTTAGACGGGAGGATTCGGATCATTCATAATATGTTTCGAAAAAGCCAACATATGTACAAATGTACTAGTCAACATCGGATGTGAAAGCAGTGCATGCGCCGCATATTTTGAACACCCTCCTTTAAAGAAGATTTTGGTTGTATTTAAACATCTTAAAAGTGTGTGTATTTTCCCGATTAATTTCGTTGTAGTTTTATTTTCGCTGTAGTTTTATTTTTCTTATTTGGGCTTAAACCCCTTAAAGTACAAAAAAAAAAGTATATATAAAAAAAAAGACTAAAAAGTCTAAATTTAACCATTTAATAAATTTATTCAAAATTCAATGACTCCACGTTATCACGTGGATGCGTCAATAGGAAAAGTGAAGATATGGAAAAGATTTGACTTTTATTTTTTTCTTTAAAAGAAAAATAAAATCAAAAAGGCAAAATAAAAAGTGGCAAAAACAATGTATTTTATATATTTTATCAACATGTAATATTTTACCCAAAAATAAATAAATATTCCTTTTTGCGAATTCTCAAATGCAGACATCATCACCAAAAATGAAAAAAACAAGGTTCAAATGTAACAAAGACAGCTTTTAATGTTTTCTGGTACATTGAAACTTGACACCTTGTTGACACCTCGTAGTAAAACCACCGAACAGAATTTTCACCTATTTATTCTCTCATTCATTCATTTTGTAACATTGCATGAATAAATAACTTCACAAACCATAGAACAAGAACAAGAACAAGCTACAATGATGATGCTTTCTGCTACTCTTCCCATTTCCCCTATTACTTCAAAATCATCCTCTTCAATGCATTCCCTGAGTTTCTCTCATCGTGTTATGGTTCCTTCCGGCAGCCGTGTTACTCCGGCGGTGTTCACCGGCGTTTCAAAGGGTGGCAGTAGCTCACTCTCACCTGTCAAAGTGAAGGCTTCTTCCATGACAACTGCAGCCATTGGTAAGTTCATGTTTGTTTTAGTTTTTTTTTTTTTGTCTTGTTTTGTATTTTTGATAAATTATTGGTGGAATGGAAAAATGGGTATCTTTGTTGAGTTTAAAGTTTTAATCTTTATTCTGTTTTAAATAAACTTTTATTAGTATTTGAAAATGTTGAGTTGTTTTTTGATTATTGTTTTCAATGATGAGATGAATGTTGTAGCTCTGGATGCAAGATGATGCATCTGATTAATTTTGAATAAGTGGAAGACTCTCTGGAAAAATTTGAGATTTAAGGCTCTTGCTTTTGTGATTTTGTGCATGTTTGGATTGACGGTGAGTTTGGCAGAATCACTACGTGATTTTGGCACGTGCCAGGGTGATTTTGTTAAACTCATTGTGGTTCCTAACATGCATTTTTACTTATCAATAATTTCAGACTTTTCTTTGAAAAACGAAAAAAGAGGAATTTTTGAATAAGGGTCTATTATTTTTGCAGTTGAAGAGGTTGATGAAAGAAAGAAGTTTATAGAGGCATCAAAGAATGGAAACTTGATTCCTCTCTATCAGTGTATATTCTCTGATCAGCTTACTCCTGTTCTTGCTTACCGGAGTTTGGTTAAGGAAGATGACCGGGAAGCTCCAAGTTTTCTTTTTGAGTCTGCTGAGCCTAATTTTCAAGGTTCCAATGTGGTGAGTGTGCTTTGTTTTGGTAGTTTCATGGTTTTGAATTTTAAGGTTGTTTGTTTTTTTATATATATAAATCCGGTTTGAATTATTGCAGGGGCGCTACAGTGTTGTAGGAGCTCAGCCAACAATGGAAATTGTAGCAAAAGATAATAAGGTTACAGTAATGGACCATGAATCTGGTCAGTTAACTGAGGAGATTGTCGATGATCCTATGGAGATTCCCAGAAAAATCTCACAGGATTGGAGACCAACTCTTAATGACGAACTTCCAGATGCATTCTGTGGTAAGAGTTCTATGATCATAGTAAATCATGTTTACCAAGATGGGCTCATGCCAAATTAAGATTCGATTAATAAATATTCAGACGGATATAACTGTATCTATTATTTATAAAGCACGGGTGACGGGTTGATGACGTATGACACGTGATTGCCGGAAGGATTAACAACTTTATGATAATGGGAAATTGTTACGGCTAGGATGTTTTCAGTTTGAGCAAGTGCAGCTATAATTATTGATAACCAAAAGAAAACACGATATTAATGTCTTTTTCGGGTTTTTCGAATGACTATAATAAATGAAGTTGAAATCTTTAAAGGCTTAAGATTTTGTCATCCAAATGCCGACAATCTGCATTAGTACATTTTTTGTCGTTATACGACTTCTTGTGTGAGCACACGCGCGCGCGTGTGAGAGAGTAATGTTGATATATTGTTTGTTCGCATCATTATATTATCTACTGAGTGTTAATTAGTTTAAGTTGTTGTTCAAGGTGGCTGGGCAGGTTATTTCTCTTATGACACAGTTCGCTATGTGGAAAAGAAAAAGCTACCTTTTTCAGATGCCCCAAAGGATGACAGGCACCTCGCGGACATCCATCTGGGTCTTTATGAGACTGTGATTGTGTTTGATCATGTGGAGAAGGTACTTGTTTTTTGTATGCAGAAATTCTGTATCTACTACTAGTACACTGCTTATGATGTTGATGTGCAGTTCAGCATTTCTGATTTTTACTGCAGTTTATTTATACTCTTGTCTTTCTTAAGAGAAACTTGATTCAGATGCTTTATGAACCATACGATAATATTTTGAATTTATTACATTTTTTTACTTGATTTTTGTTCATTAAACAAGGGAAAGTGTTTCAAATTTTGAGTTCTTCTTGTAAATTCCTTTTCTTTACATCCTTGGACATATAATGATATAATCCAGTGTTATCAAATATCGGCGATGGCGGCGCCATGGCGGATATCGGTGGCGGTTTTTGGGCTCACTGGAGTGGTGAATATCGTCCGATACTGCTGGTGTTTCCGCCATAATCCGCTATGACGGCGCCACAAAGCGGGCAGTATGGAGAGATTTTGGCTCTCCACCATGGACCGCCATCTGCCATCGACAACAATGATATAATCGTCATGTAATGGATATGTATCATGAAATGACTACTGCAGAGATGAAATTTTACTGAGCACTGATATGGAATCCATCGGATATCAAGTCAACGTTTTTGTGTCGCAAGATTATCCATTTATTATTTAGTTGTATTATTATTATTACGTAGGATAATGATGGCCTCATTGATTACTTCGTTGATGATTCAATTTCTTATTTGTGCTCTGCCCAACAGAAAGCATATGTGATTCTTTGGGTGAGAACTGACCAGTACTCCTCAGTTGAGAGCGGTTACGTGGACGGAACAATAAGATTAAAAAAATTAGTGGCCAAATTACAAGATAACAAGCCGTAAGTTATCTGTTGAACGTTACTCTATCTAACCATGCAGTTGTTTTTTGAATCAAAATTAATTTAAAGTGTCGTTTCGTAGCCCGAGGTTGGCTCCTGGTGCTGTGGATTTGGAAACTCGCCAATTTGGTCCGCCTTTAAAGGAATCAAACATGACAGCTGAAGCATATAAGGACGCAGTCCTTCAGGCAAAAGAACACATTAGAGCAGGAGATATTTTCCAGATTGTATTGAGTCAGAGATTTGAAAGGAGAACCTTCGCTGATCCATTTGAAGTTTATAGAGCATTGAGAGTTGTGAATCCAAGTCCATATATGACTTATTTGCAGGTTTATTTCTATGAAACACATAAAAATATTTCATTTGGGAAACTCGCGGTTCATCTTTTTCATCCACTGATGATCATGTCTTTTTCTATACAGGCTAGGGGATGTATTTTGGTTGCTTCAAGTCCAGAGATTCTTGCGCGTATAAAGAACGTATGTTTTTGTTCATAGTTAAACTTAATTTTTAAGTTAATTGTTGTTACTTCATACTTGGTCAATTCAATGTTTATTACAAGTCTTAATGGGAAAAATATCAGGTTTATTAAATTACTCTACTATTTATTCTAAAGTGAATAGTTATCATGATCTTGTTATGAACAGAATAAGATTGTGAATCGTCCGCTGGCTGGGACTTCTAAAAGGGGTAACACACCAGAAGAAGATGAAAATTTATCAGCGAAGCTCTTGAAAGATGAAAAGCAATGTGCAGAGCATGTAATGCTGGTTGATTTGGGGCGCAATGATGTTGGAAAGGTTTGTTCTGTATTTTCACTTTAATGGATGTTCCTATTTGTTAAGCCTGTTACGTTATAATCTTATGCAATAGTTTGCGCTATTATTTTGTTTATTTAAAGATGTTGCCAGTTTTTTTTCTTATACTATGTTTACTGTAATCTCTATTGGAGTTGAAGTTTATGAAAATTTGAAGTTACATAAATGAATATAAGCTAATAACTGGGTTCGATATTGCTTTTATTAAAAAAAAAATTGATAAGCAGTGCTAATATTAGGTCCACTCCTTTTTATTTGTTAATTGTGGTTGTCAATCCATATCAACATGTTTAGTTGTTCCTTAAAAACCAATTTGCAGCTGGACTATCTGGTTGTGTTAGAAAAAGTAGGTATATATGTATGGATATGGTTCTCAAAGTTATTGTTAACTGCTGTATCATGGATTTACAGTCAGAAAGTATTATTCCTTTGTTTGTAACAACTATGACAATAATATTTATAGCCTCAAATATCTCTTTAATCACATTCTCGTTCGGTTTTATATCATGATGCAGACAAAGCTGATTCAATGATTTTATTCTGACTTTTTTACAAGATAGTTTGTATTCTGTACTTCAATCTGCCGTGGTTATGCTAACAAAGGTTCTGTTTGCAGGTTGCAAAAAGTGGTTCTGTTAAGGTTGAGAAGCTTATGAATGTTGAACGATATTCCCATGTGATGCACATCAGCTCAACGGTGAGAACATTTCCTTGTTATCTAGTGTTAATTGATGCTTTAAACTATTCTATTGTAATTTGTTATGCAAATGGTAACTAGGCGGGTTACATCCTTCTAGGAAAAAACAATTTTCATTTGATTTTTCCTTTGCCGGTTGAATTAATACATGTGATTCTTGGAAAAATCAGATGGTAACACTGCAGATGTCTGTGTTCCTTGAAAAAAATATGTACTTATATTATCCATTGCACTATGAAATTGGCGGCTTTTTGTTGTATGTATTTTTCTCTTCTATGTTTTGACAGAAAATTTATTGTAAATAAGTTACCAGCACTAGGCACTATTGCTATTATATTGAGGCTGCCAACATCTACCCCTCTCCCAAGAATTACTATTATATTGAGGCTGCCAACATCTACATTCTACCCCTCTCCCACGAATTACTATTATATTGAGGCTGCCAACATCTACCCCTCTCCCCAGAAAAATAGTTTATTTATTAAATAAACTCTGAATGCTAGATAATACTTAATTGCTTGTTTTTAGTTTCAACAAAAAATATTTATCATGTGATTCATTATTTATTATTATTTATTAAAAGGTTACGGGAGAGCTGCAAGACAATTTGACCTGCTGGGACGCCCTTCGTGCTGCATTGCCGGTTGGAACTGTCAGCGGAGCACCAAAGGTTCGTAATTTCCTTCACTCCTTTTAGTCCAAATACAATTCCTCACAAATTTGAAAAGCCTGTTCATTATGTGGCACTAATGTTAAGCTTTTGCAGTGACCCTGATACATATTATCCTGTCAATTTCAATCTTCAGCTTCATTCTAACCTGATAACTGGTAAATGCAGGTGAGGGCAATGCAGTTAATCGATGAATTGGAGGTGGCAAGGCGGGGACCTTATAGCGGAGGATTTGGATATATATCTTTCTCCGGCGACATGGACATTGCTCTAGCTCTAAGGACAATAGTATTTCCAACTGGGACTAGGTACGACACAATGTACTCGTATAAAGACCTAAACAAACGCCAAGAGTGGATTGCTTACCTTCAAGCTGGTGCCGGTATTGTTGCCGACAGTGACCCTGCCGATGAGCACCAAGAATGTCAAAACAAAGCTGCTGGTCTTGCTCGCTCCATCGACTTGGCTGAGTCTGCTTTCGTTCATAAATAAGATCTCTGATACCTCCAAATCGAATCATTGGATATACAATTAGTGGATTACCATTTACTATAACAATATAGTCCTATGCTGGGAAGCTCTTGATTGTGTGATATCTCTTTTGTTTGTTTGAACAAGTCAGAAATGTAGCTTCACATAGTTATTTTTTAGTGACATTCAATAATTACAGTATCATGGTAATCTTTTATAGAAACATTCTTTCTTCAACGCTCACTTTAAATAAATTATCATGTAAAGTCGGGGCTGCTCCTCTCCCGTCCCTTTCCTCCATCCATCGTTTACAGTAAAAGCTGTCTTTTATGTTCAAATCCCTACATTCCATTTCCTCTAATGAAGAAAAATAAACTCATATGCAAGGTTTTGATCCGATGAAGAAAATCCAGCTTTGCTCGCTTAGGAGCAAGCTACTAATAGGAACTATGCCGCATCATTCTTCTTTGAGAAGTTTTTTTTTTTTTTTTCTCCTTTTGACAGATTCTTCTTTGAGTAGTTAAACTCAGAAGTTAATTAAGGTTGGTGTTGCAGCTCAATGTCAAAAATTCTGGTTTACAACGGATTATAAGCTGAATAACAAACCAAATTGTCAATTAAGAAAAAAAAAAAATGACAAAGAATCCAACTTGAAAATCGTAAACACCGAACGTATGTGGAGTTTTATTCGTGCTGTTATTTTTTTTTATAGAATCAAAAGGCTTTGATGTATTGACCATAATTATGTGCAGAGTGCTGGCTGAAATATTATCATTTTCTCAAAGTCAATTCAACGAATGAGTTTCTTCTTTAACTCAAAAGTAAACCGAAGACGAAGAGCATGGTTAATTAGCCATGGTGCAGATTTCTCCTTACTTATTCTCCCTCAAAATATTTCACATTGCTTCAAAAATATTAGTAAAAGATGCAATATGAAATCAAAATATATGACAAGGAATAACCATAAACAGACTTATTTTATGTCTTTAATATTATTGACAATTAAAACGTCAAGAGCAACTTTTCTTACCCCATATTAATAACCACACATGGTTCCAGAAAGTATACTTCTTGAGGTATAATTTTGCCCAGAAATATACTTTCTGATGACTCGATTTTTTTTTATATGTTTACATCCAAAGTCATTTTGGGGTGGAAAAGTTCATCCCTTCATACTGAGCACTACTAATTGGCAGATTTTATTCAGTTTAGGGGATTTTGCTAAGCACCTGCACTCATACATGATAAATATGGGTTATGGTTTCCAGATAAAGAGGATAAACCTCGCCGTGTTTCAAAAAATGAGCATGACCATTACACCATATAACCAAACTACCTAAAATCAGAAGACACTGTCGTACATGAGATTACATCAAGCTTTACATCAATACAAGCATGGTTAGCTCCATATGCAAATCCGCTATGGCTGAAATCCAGGATAAGGACATTGGTGCTAATCAAATATATATGCAGGGTTTGCCTAAGTGTGAAAAGTTTACCTTCCCCTAACACTGGCAGGAGATTGAACACATCTCTCACTGCCAACTTCATCATCTATCTCACTACTATCTAAACAAAGACCATTTTGGTTTACACTCATTTCAGAACTAGCGTTACTGCTTGTTGCGTGAGGAGAGCCTGATACACTTATTGTTCGACCACGATGAGATCCAGACCTCACACTATACATAGAAGATGCCGGAATATTTGTCATCAATGGCCTTAAGTTACCTGGAATGGTTCTCCTTATATCCTGTTCAAAGAGATACAAACAAAAATGATTAGAAAATAACTATAAGTTAATCAGATCTTATCAGTTTAAGTTAACCAATTCCATAATTAAATAAAATTGTTTTCATAGTGTCATTTTAGAGTAAAATAATATGTGAAAACTAAAATTCTCATAATAATTGCAGGTGAATGGAGAAGCTTTGAAATAGTCAAGTAGACTATTCAATAAAATGAAGATATTACTGGAAAATGTTGATAAATGTTATATAGGCATTCTAAAGTGACATAATTTGAAACAAATGTTTCAAGACAATTACAATGAGATAGAGGAGAGAAATAGTTAAGGATCTAAATTTGGTCATTCTTGAGACATTTTGCATCTAAAAAGGTAATTAGCGAATATGGGATTCCATTCATTTTTATATAAAAACTGGTGAATTGTATGCAGGTTTGACATTATAAGATTTCCTTAATCTGACAGAAAAAAATATATACAGAATGTAGAAAATAGGTGTACCATATGCCGAATAGCCATATCCAAGGACTTCTTTGAGAGAGTTCTTCCAAACCCTGTGCTATCCGGAGATGAAGATGACTTGCCCGACAGATTGCTACGAGGAGAGTTTTTGTTATCCATCATTGGTGGTGCTAGTTTTCGCATGTTTATAACCCTTTCAACCATTTTTGTGCCCATCATACCAGGACTAACATTGTCATTCACTTTGGAGCGCCCACGGCTAACTGCAGGCATTGAGTTTCCACTTATATGAGCAGTGCCATTGGAAGACCGTCCTCTTGAAGGAGAGCATGATTGTCGCTTAGGTCTTCCACTAAAAGAAGGCTCAACAGATGAAGACCGAGAAGTGGGAGCTCCAGGCCTGCCCCTAGTCGCTGACAGTGGCCTATCAGGTAATGTTGTCCTCAAATTAGGTGGAGCATCAAGTGAAAACCCTGGCATCTCAGATGGCTTCCATGTTCTTGACTTCACGGTTGGTGATGTGCCACGTGATGGCACTTGCGGCTGTCTAGAGGTCACTGGAGTTTGCTGTCTTGTTTTCGTAGGAGTTGGCTGCCTTATTGTCGTAGGAGTTGGCTGCCTTGCTGTTACAGGAGTTGGCTGCCTTGGTTTCACAGGAGTTGGTTGCCTTGACGACACAGTAGTTGGCTTGGGGCTCAAAGAAATCTTAACTGAAGAAGAAGATATATTGAGCTCATTTGATGGTATAGATGGTCGCCGAGTTGGAGTAGATGCTCTTGATGTGGACCTGGAAGGAGGTAAAGTAGGTCTGCTAGTTGGTGTTGAAGATCTTGCAGTCGATCTTGACAACGGTGTAGAGGATCTTGATTGAGTTGCTGGTTTTGCAGCAGGGACGGTGCTCCTCGTGGCAGAAGTTGAAGGCTTAGTGGTAGAAACCGTACTGATGGGCTTGGTTGTGGACATTGTGGTCTTTGATGTAGCAACCACGTTTCTAGTTGAAGGTATTGAATTCCGAGTAGGTGTTGAAGATCTTGATGGTTTTGAAGCTGTGGTCAATGAAGGGCGTCCAGTAGGAGTTGAAGGGCGTCCACTAGAAGATGCAGGTCGTGATCCGGGACCCCCTGATGATGAGGGCCTCCTAGTTCCGCCGCTTGAAGAGCTCAGCACAGGGGAGGAAGTTTGCTGTCTAGATGCCAAGCCAGTCCTCCCAGTAGGCTCCAGTTGATGATTTGACAACTATAACAACAAGTAAACAATTTGAAGAAAAATTAATTTCTAACAATAACAATTAACCAAGTGAATTCTCACTAGGTGAGATCAGCTACATGAATCAATCAATACCAATTGCTCTATCAAAAAGAATCAGTAAAGCGCCAACAGGACACCAGTGAATCTTTACCCAATGATGATGATGAGAGGATCGTCATTTTTCTGACCACTAAAATTTAAAATCCAAGAATGACCTTTACTCAATGAAGCCTATGAATCTCAAATTCTTGATACATATTTAATGTAACGTGATACTTTAAACAATGGTCTCTTAATAAATAAACCAATTAAAATAGGTGATGATAAATGAACCGTAAAACATGCAATATGATTAGAAGTTTTTTTTTTAAGAATCTAAAATAGCCCACCTAAATTAGCACCGGAGAGAATCGAACTTTAGACCTTATGGAGGAGCATACTCCCAGGTCCCAGGTCAATACCACCAGACCAACCTAAGTGGGTTAATATGATTAGAAGTTAACTTCAAGCAGTCCAAGGATATTAGTATTGTTGAGACCATACCAATTCTAGTCAGGCATCATGACAACAGAAAATATACAAAAATAACTGACTTATTCTATAGGTAACTCGATGTGCAGATCAATTATAAAGACCAAGTTCATGATGCACACTGCTTGATGACAATGTTATCTAACAAAAGAAGTTTTGTCAAAACCAGGAGAATTATAATTTCAGCAGCGATTTTAAGCTAGACATACAGGCTTGCATCAGCCAATGACAACAAAATGATTGATATGACCGGAAAACTTGAAAGCTTCATAGAAAATGCTTACTCTGGATTTCAATGCTGTTGGACGTGCGGTTGGAGTACCAAGCTGACTCATAACAGTCTTCCGTGTTTCCATTTCCAAAGAAGGAAAAAGAGGAGTACCGGGAGGAGTTAGAAGCCTGAAAAACATTAATCATACTGAATATCAATTTGAACAACAATCATTTGTATTTGCACTGGCTTTACATCACTTACAAGCAAAGCAACAAAACCATGCGAGTCACGCAAATAGTAGGAAGGAAAAAAAACTAAATTATCTGCAATAACTAAAACAAATGTGATGCAGGAACAGCAGAAAAGGAAATATTTGTTTGCAAGGTTATTCTTGTAATTTCAAGAAAAATATTAATGTCGGCATCTTCTGGCTAAATGTGATATTGTAATTTTAGATATTCATATTACGAGTTCTTTGCATATAAATGAAACATCAAATATTTCCATTTTCTGGCTATCCTTAATAGTTTTATTTAAGGTAATTCATTTCATGGGTTCTTGGTATATATATGAAACATCAGCTAGTTTAATATGGAAACAGACGCGAGTGACATAAAGAATGATACAATGAGTCTGACCAATATGAGAATGGTGCGTGAGCATGTGTATGTAATACATAATCAGATGCCAGGATAATACTATTTCAAGTTAGAAAATAAAGCCTAGGAAGTTAAGAACCAGAACAAGAGAAAGGAATGCTTTATTTCATATGACAACTTCAGTGTTCAATAACCATCTACCATTAACAAAAAAATGATTTCTACATGAAAAATTGCTCTAGGAACCGTAACCTGTAAATCTACAATTGTTTACCCGGTCAAAAGAGCAAAACCTCCATTAATCATTGCTCTAATAAACACACTGTCGAGATAAATATGATGAACAAAATATGTATTATGGCAATTAAAAGGTACAACATACCAGTCATAATCATTTTTATTATTTTCTGAATTGAGAAACTCATCAGCACCACTCTTCCGCACAGGAGCCGTTGGCATAGAAGATGAAATGTTAAATAGGGGAGAAGTGCCCGGATTTGACCCTGCAATCATGAAAGATACCGCGTCACAAAGGGAAATCCCACCAAAATTAGAAAGACTCCATATTCGTAAAAGCGCATTTTATCCAAACAACACAATCATTTTGCAACTTTTCATCCACGTCTTAAAATAAGACGAATTCATACGCTAATTAATCTTAGGGTTGTTTGGATTTGCATATTTGATGTTATTATATACAGATATAAGCAGTTGTGATGATGTTCGGAAGAGCTTATCGAAACAGCTTATGACATATTCATATGCTGTTTTCCGCTCATTTACATAAACTCTTAAGGATAGCTTATGAAAACAGCTTATAACATAACATGTATGAAGGGCCTATTTGGATAAAAACCTTATTTTGCAAATTATAGCATAAGCACTTATCATACAACCGCGTAAGTGCTTATGAACAAGCTATTTCTATAGCACAAGATAAAATTAAGTCAAGGTGTTTTTGTATAATCTATAAGCTATTTTCATAAGCTACCCTGTAGAGCTTATGTAAATAAGCTGAAAAAAAACTACTGAAACATGTTATAAGCTGTTTCCACAAGTTCTCCCAAAGTGTCACAAGTGTTCATGCTAGTAGGTAAGCTCAAACAAGTCAATCCAAACAAGCTCAAAGTCAATTTGACTTATTAAATCTTTTGTCACAGAAATTGCTTATAGCTTAACTAATCTATTTATCCAAACAAGCATAAGTCAACAACTAAACACGAAAACACTGAAAAACATAAAATCAACAAAAACCCAAGTACCCACACAACTCCAAAAATAGAAACTTTTTGAAAACGAATTTATACCCAAAGCTGAATCAAACTCCTCCGAGGTATGAAGCAAAAGATCATTCCTTTCCTTCTCACGCTTCCTCATCTCAAGAAACAATGCAAGCTCCTCGTCTTTCTCCGTCGTGCCGGAACCCATCAAACCCCCAAATTGCTGCTCCCTCTTCAAACCACCTTGCATTGAAGATTCCTGAGCTCTGAAGCTACGATTCATCCCCAAATTTCAAAACGACACGAACCCTAATTCCCTCAAAAGCCCTAAAAACCAAAACGCTAGCAGAACCAACAAAACGACATTGTAAGAAAGAAAGAAATGAATGAAGATGTAGAAAATGAAATCGCGTGTGGAGCGTGAGTGTGAGAGGCGCGTGATGAGAGAGAGAGAGAGAGAGAGAGAGAGAGAGAGAGAGAGGGATCGGAAAACGGGAAATTTGAAGTGTGACGGTGGAGAGAGTGAGGGATGAGTTAAGAAGACGGAGTGGTATGGATGGTAATAAGTATAGTTATCAGGGTTAAAATGGGAAATTGTGAATGAAAAAGACAACTTTTAGCTCTTGTCGTTCCACTAGTTTGATGCCAAGTTGCATTGTTTGATGCATAATCACGAAAATGACCTTGCCCATGTGCATTCCACTTTTTGAATTGTTGCAACGGTGGGCTTTGAAGTACCCAATTTGGAATATTGTATTTAAATGGTGGACTTATTTATTATTCACCTCAACTTTTTTTTACTAAAAATAATATGCTTGTTTAAATTATGAAAACCGCTGTTCACGCATATTAAAGGGGCTGAAAACACCAGTAAAAAACCAAAATACCCTTTCAACAGTTAACTGTCACAGAAGTAAATCGGCTGTAGTTAACTGCCGCAGAAACTTCTGCAATTAACTGTCGCGAAGGTGTTTTTCTGCTATTTTCACCACCTCTTAATCCTTTTCTTCCTTTTGACACTGGTGTTTTACTGCCGCGGAACAACCAGACCATCCAATGAATTCAACGATCTGTTGGGGAGACCAAACACGTATTCAAGTGTTCTTTCCACATATTGTTCACCTAAATCATCACAACAAGGAAGTAGTCTAGTATTGAAGAGACACAAATCACTATCCCTCCACTATCCGGAATTCAGCTGAAATTTTTTTCCAATTTCAAATTCCACTAAACACAATTTTGCTTGCTAGATATATATCCGTGATGATCCATGTTACAAACAAAATTATGAAATTACTAACTTGAAATCATAACAGAAAAAAGAAGAATCTACAGGAAAACGTACAAATAAAAAAATTGCTCAAACTTTACAAAAAAATGAACACAAATTAAAAAACAAACAACAAATCAGAAATTATTGGAAAAGGAAATTATATGAAGGATTGAAGATTTGAGAAGAACAAAAATGAGCGAGAAATTGAAGTGTGAGGATTGTTAAAATAAAATGAAAAGGATTAAGAGGTGGTGAAAATAAGAAAAACATCTCCGCAGCAGTTAACTGCCGAAGTTTCCGCGGCAGCGTTTCTGCTGCAGTTAATTGCAACCGATTTAATTCCGCGGCAGATAACTGCCGAAAGGGTATTTTGGTCTTTTACTGGTGTTTTTCAGCCCTTTAATATGTGTGACAGTTGTTTTCTTAAATTGTTGAAGTGCACCGATACAACGAGAATTTAAAATCCTAAAAAAAAAAAAAACTTGCAAACAAACTAATAACATTCAGGATAACGGTATAAAATGGTAAAATGTATATAAATATGAAAAATTTAAAAGTGTTAAATATTTCCCTAAAAAAAGTATGGAATACGCATGCATCTAAATATGTAACTTTAACGATATCAAAGGTATGAGGGGATCAAAGTTAATTTTTTAGTCTGAATCAAATGAACGTCACACTGAAAAAGTGGTAAAAAAATATTGCATCAAGACAAAAAATCAAAACAAATAATGTCACACTAAAATGACAAAATACAATAAAATACGAAAGAAAAACTCGACATAAATCACTTATATTTAAACAAAACGGAAATAAATGGGTGATTATTCACCACGCCTAATGTTATAAGTATAAACTTTCTTACAAAATTAATGTGTATATCCTTTCACCCTAAATTTTTTGATAAACGAAATTGGTATGTATTAACTTTAAAAGTTTGGTCCTAAAGATTTATAAAAAAAAAAATTGAACTTATTGGTAAAAAGACATATCTTAAATTTAGATATTTCGTATTCGAGACACAATATATAAATATGAATTTATCTGGAAATGTGTTTAACTCTGAGAGTCTTCTCTAATTGAATTGACATCGTCTCTCATGCTAAATTTTATTTTTTTTTAAGTAGTTAAATTAATCTATATAAATTGGCATCGGGAAAATTGAACCTGAAATTTTAAGGAGGAGCACGGGTAACACTTCGGTGACATTGTGTTTGATGACTTTGTCTTTGTCTCTCTTCTAACCATGAATTCTCTCTCATCAAATATTTTATTTTAATCACTCGTCTATCATTCTCTCTCATCTAAAATGCACTAAAGTCACCAAAATCATTGAAATGTAAAGTTGCTAAAGTGTTTTCCGAAGAAGCGTACTCTTATATTTCAAGTCAAGAGCAATGCTAACAACACTCTCTTTTGAGCACTCTCTCTTTTATTGGGTAAAATCATTGTATGTCCCACCACCATATGTGGGTTCCATTTCCAAAGTGTATGTCTCACATTGATTTCATCTAATAAAAGTGCTAGAGAGAGTGCTAGAGAGAGTGCTCAAAAGAGAGTGTTGCTAGCATTCCTCTTCAGGTCAATATCATCATACCAACTTAAGTGGTTCCTAAATTTTATTGTTTCGATATAGAATGATTATTGTCTTTTTGAGATATATCATGTGAAATGGTGTTTACCGTTTCCAAATGATTATTGTCCATTACATTACATAGTGCTCCCATACTCAAGTGAATGTTTTTTTAATTCAACGAGTACGTTAATTTTTGGGGAATAAGTCACTTTGATCTTTGAAAGAGAAATGAGTAGTCATTTAGTTCCTGAATGCAAAGAAATTGTAAAACAGTCTCTGAATGTAGGCTTTGTTGGTCAATTTCAGGGATTAAAGTGACCAACAGAGTCTACATTCAGGCACTAAATTGACTAACGGAGTCTGCATTCATGGACTAAATTGATCAACAGAGTCTACATTCAAGAACTATTTTGCAATTTATATGCATTCAGAGACTAAAGTAACAATTTATTTCCTATTCAGGGATTAAAGTGACTAATCTCTTAATTTTTTGATAAGAAGAGAAATTCCGAACAAGGAAGTAGCTAGCTTTCCCTCAAAAATGGTATGGCGCCTGCAAAAAGATGTACACGGTTACCAATTTTTAGATAGAATTTTACCCTTTCAGACTTACAAGGTGCAAAGTAATTTACTTTCTTTTTTCCTTTTTTTTTTTTTTTTTTCTTTCGGATGTTTGGTCCCTTTGGTGCACCCAAAACACAATATTTTATTTACCCTAAAAAAAAAAGTCTGATAGCATATCCTTTTCATAGAGATTCGATAATTGTAAAAAACGAAAACTTATAAATAAAAAACGAAAACTTATAATTAATTTGTTAATTGTTTAAAAACTTTAAAATTTAGTGGTGAAAGTTTTAAAGATTTTATAAATATGCATGCAAGCAAAATTATGGAACAAAATTTGACCCCAGAAGTACATGTTTATTCAACAAAATTGCAATTTTGTATGTTTTGGTTGAAAAATTAAAATAAATCGAGGCGTCCTCAAAATCCTATGAAACTTCGTAGATCCTTTCAATGTTTTTTTATAGATGTCTCTACAAACAATTAGCTCAAAATTTGATTTCTAGGTCGAGATTTGTATTGTTTCCTTTTTTGCGCTTTTAAAATTCATAATTAATTTCCAATTTCATGTGGAAAGTCGTATTTTAACGACATAAACATGCATGCAAAAAATCAACCTCTAGTTAACTTTTTTGAGCTTTGTGTCTACAAGAAGACACAAAGCTCTTTTTATAAGAGAGGTTTATACAATTAATCCTAAAATCCGTCAAATTTTGTTCAAATTATAGATCAAACTTGGATACTAACTTAATTTTGAACTTAATTTCAAAATGATAATTTTAATTTTAGTTTAGGAATTCAAGTGTTAAAATTTTTAATTAAATCAAGTATAGTAAAATAATTAATATGTATCATCATGTTAAATAAAAAACAAAATTGAATATTAGGTAAATCACATAGACATGTTTTGTTCCATACTCTCTTGTATTGTTAAATATGACTCTTAAGAGTCATGCATATTATTCATCAAGAATATCACCAACCACATTCGCGAAACAATCCACATATCTTATAAAATAACACATTCTCCTTCGTTCTTCATATATTAAATATGATTTTATGAGTCATACATGTAATAATTTGAACTCAATTATATTGATGAATCACATATCTATTTTCAATCAAATGACTGAATTTGTTTAAATGGTTGCATGAATTTTTGTGACATTCTATTGTTTTTTGAACAAATTATAATTTTCATCAGTTATCACTTTGAATTTAGATGAGAAAGATCTTCAATACAATATTAACCAAAGATCGGTATCTCTCTAACTACAAACATATACTCTTATGTTAATTATGTAGCATCTATAACCTACCATCTACCTTTTTTTAATTGAACGCCTACAATCTATCTCTATATTTATAATAATTAATGATTATAACGTGTGTGAATAATTAGGTCAGACTAATAATCACTGGTTAAGAAAAAAATACATCAAAAATATCATTTTTTTACACTTTCAAGAGGGCATTTGTTTCAAGTCATATTCGAACATTTCCGAGAATATGTTAGCAAAAGATATATTTCTATGTTTGTTTCAAATTTTTAAAATTTTATTCAGAACAGAAGTTTCTTGAGAATGTTGTCTTGTTCCTAAGGAAATTGGGAGTAATAAAGTTCATGAGAATAAAATCATTAATTACTATCTATAAATATCATTTTATCAGTCATTCTTAGGAAGAGGAATGCCAGCAACGCACATTTTAACACACTCCCTTTCATTGGTTAAAATTCACATGAGACCTACCAAATCATGTGAGTCCCATATACATTTGGTGGGTCCCATGTGAATATTAACCAATCAAAGAGAGTGTGTTGATAAGCGTGTGTTAGAATGTGTGTTGCTAGCATTTCTTTTCTTAGGAATACTTTAAAGGGTTTGTCTAACATGTGCAACATTGCATATGTTAAAGTTACCAAAAATAGTAAATTTTTATTGAAAATAAATAATTATTTATTAAAAAGTTATGTATTTAATACAAAATATACAAGTTTCAATGCAAAGTTATTATTTAAAACTTCTTAACATGTGCAAATTTGCACATGATAGAAAAATCCTACTTTAAATACTAACCAAATATATCTTCTCAGTAAACCCATAAATAAAATTCTCATCCTTATATTTCTAGAAAACTTATTCACAGGATTATATTTTGTAAACTTGAAACAAACGTCCCCTAAGACTTTGATTATGGGTTGTGTCCTCTTCTTGTACCAAAAAAACAAAAGACTCTGATTATACAAGTTTCAAACTATTTATAGTATATTTATTTCCTTAACAATACTACCTCCGTCCCTATATATACCCTTTTGCCAAAATCACGGGAATTAATAAAGTGGATATTTGTATAAAGTTGTTTGTAATCACTATTGTTTTTACAATTTTATCCTTTAAGAGAGATAGTTAGTTTATGTTTTCAACATACTATTTACTGTTGATTGGAGAAAAAGATGTATAACAAATAGGGGTATGTATGTAACGAAATAATTAATGTGATTGAAAATAGCAAAGTGGTCTTATAAAAAGGGACAAAAAAAATTCTCAAAATTGAGTTTTATAATTAGGAACGGAGGTGGTACATACATTCATTAGCATTTTTCTAATTTATTTTTTTTATACAATTTTAGTTTTAAGATATACTTTTGCAAGACAGCTAATTTTAATCTCATTCACATCATCAAAATCCTATTTGACCATCATTCCAAGAAATTAGGATGATAATTTACTATCATACTAATATATTTAGAATAAGTAAATATATTAATTCTTATCAAACCAATCATTAAAACATCACACAAATGTATTAAAATACGTTAATTATTAATTAACACGATGAGATTATAGAAATTTAATATAATATAGTAGTGAATTCTGTATCGTTCCAATTTTATCGAATGTTCCCGAAGAAACATAGCAGTGAATTCTATAAAAAATAATAATAACATAACTTTGAATAACGCATATAAAAAAATAAATTTGTCAGAACAAAAAAAAACATATGGATTTTTTTTCAATGTCATTCACCGAATAATAAGTACAATATCAATCGACTAACTTAAATTTGACAGAAAAAATTATATATATAATAATAGGAAGCCCCTAGTACGAATTTTAAAATTAAAGGTCAAGTCGTGGACCTCATATTATAAATGGCTATATCCACTAACCTTTGATAAATAACTAGAAGATTTAATGCCATGAGTTTCAATATTTTGTTATATTTCAGTTTCCTCTAAGGTTGGACAAACACCAGCAAGCCAATCTATCTAAACTGAATGGGTCGAAGCGTGGTGGGTCGGATAAACAGGTGGATCGGGCTTCGGTCTGACATATTCAAATCTTTGTGGGCTAATATGGTCGGTTGCAGGTGGATAAAAAAAATAAACAACGAAGACCGCTTTCCATCGTATGGATGCTTAGGTTTATATTTTAATTAATAAAATCATGAGGTGACATGGTGGCAGAGTGTTGCACCCATCTACCCTATAGTTTAGGGCTGGACAACGGTCGGTTCGGACTGGAAATCGGTCTGAAAAGTTGGAACCGACTCAACCGACGGTTGCAATATCATAGTCCGTTTCCGCCCATATATGTAGTTCGGTTTAAGCGGTTTCGGTTTAACGGTTTACACGGTGATTCAGATGGATAACATCGGTTTAGCTTTAAACAAAATTTAGTTAAAAAAAAAAAAATAGCTTCACACATCCAGAATTTGGGTTGAAAATGAAAAGAAGAGAATAATAATTGAAAAGATAAAAGCAATTCAGCAGCAATACTCACGTACAAAATTACAAACAAAAATAAACATCAAAGTTTTGAATTTCAACTTATACCACCATCAATTAATTAAAAAAAAAGGGTAAAAGCTTGTGGTGGAAGATTGTCTTCTTCTTTGAATCAGATGTTGAATCTTGTGTAGATCTACAAAGTTTAATTGAGCAGATTTGATGTAAAACCTACATTTATTAATTTGGGATGAAGAAAAAGAGAATGGGTACTCACATATGATAGAGTTTGGAAAAGAATTGTGGTGAAGAAGGAAGAGGAAGGAATTTGGAAGAGAGAAAAAAGAAAAGGGTAGTCTGGAAGAGAGAAGAGAGAAAGGTAATTGTTGAGAGATGATACTGTGAACAAAAAAGAAGTCATGAGAAAAAGCCAAAAAGGTGGTTAAGCATGTGAGTTCTCACGTGTATTGGTTGGGGTTGTATTTATTAATTAATTAATCATAATTATATAAATGTTGGGCCGGACGGCTGCGGGTTCCGTAGGGCCTAAAAACTGCAACCGAACCGAGCCTGTGTTAACCATTTCAAACCAACTATTTTGACCCGTTTGACTCGCTCAACCCGTTTTAACCGCCCGTTTCAGTTTTAAGTGGGCTGGATAGCTCGGTTTCGGACGGTAATGAATTGTTTGTCCATCCCTACTATTGTTGATTGCGCATGTGTTTAATTCTCATTGAAGCTTTTATTAAATAACAATATTTTATAGAAAACACTGATTTCATTTCTCTTGTTGGTTAGTGTCTTTTTCCAATATTTCTCTCTCTAGTTTCTCTAGTTTCTTGTTCAAAATATGTTGTAAAATTAGGAACAAATAATCCCTATAAATAACAATATCATATAAATAAAAGCGTCAATTAAATATTAAAGAGAATAAAGAAGAGAGATAACAAGTAAACTTATCTTTCTAGAAATTGCGGTGATTTGACGTCGGTAACGGTGAAGTAAACAAATGAAAGGTGATAACCCGCAAAACAGTAAACCATTACATAACCTGAGGCGTGATGACACTGTCCTTAAGGAATTCATGTGCCTAAATTACCGTTTCAGAGAGAGTAAAAACTGTTTAGACTTAATCAAGTCAAAATGATGTGGCCCAAAGAATTAGACCAAGTCAAATATTACAATTAATCATAATAATCTATTAAAATATTTTTCTGTAATTCTCAATTAAAAAATATGGGCAAACAATATTTGAAACTTTTAAAATATACTCAAAATTTGCAACAATTTCCCACATATTTCAAAAGTTAAAATAAAATGTTAAAAATAGTTTTCCTGGGTAAACATCGTAGATGTAATGCATCGGAACAGTGTAGCAAGCTATGTAACCCATCTTAGACTAATGAGACTTAAAACACAGTGAATTGGTTTAGCAAGCTTTGGAACCCAAGACACTTGTTGTATGCAAGAGGTCTCACAATCACATTACACCCCCACAATTCTTGTTGTTATGCGGTTGTGCGCTGATAGGCCTTGCACGTGCCTGATATTCATGAGTGCTCTAGAGACCCTCCACGGTCTCATGCAAGCGGCCCCACTTGACACTCATATAGGTGATTCCATCTAGTGTATGCTACGACCATACACCACCCACAGAGGTTTATGGTAATCATTAAAAGTCTTTAAAACTTATCCCTCAATTTTATATTATTTAGCACATCTCATCCATTATCATACACTATATGAAAGAGACAACGTTATTATAGTGCTAACAAAACTAACAAGTAACTTTCAAATGTTAATACAATAAAAAAACAGAAAAACAGACATGTGAGTGCTCGTCTTTTCACTAGTATTAATAATAATATTACAACTAATACATATTTAAATATTATTCATTGATTACTCTATAATTTGTTTTAAATAATGTAGGGACTAGAAACTTTGATACGTTATAATAAGGATTAAAAACATATTAAGTTGTCTCTGTGAGCTTAACTCACCTTAGAAAATATAAATTTTTAATTACTATACTACTCGACAAACAAACATATCTAAACCTTATATACAATAAAAAAAGAGCAAACAAGCACGAATGTTTGTCTGCATCTTAGTATATGTAATCTATACTATATATAAAGAAAACTACCTCTTTTAACATTTTTGGGTTGAACTTTTCTTTTCAAAAATACCCTTAATTTTAAATACAAATAACACATGTAACAAATAGATAAGGATAAATTTAATTTAAATATTAAAACATATGTAACAAACGTGAGCAAAAAATAATGTTAAAGATTGAACTTTAAATACTCTAAAATAAAGATTAGTAACAAACTTGAGCAAAAAATAATGTTAAAGATTGAACTTTAAATCCTCTAAAAAAATTAGTAACAAACGTGAGCAAAAAATAATGTTAAAAATTGGACTTTAAATCCTCTAAAAAAGATTAGTAACAACCGTGAGGAAAAAACTGGACTTTAAATTTTCACAGCTATGAATTTTTCAAATACACACTTTCAAAGAACCCATGACAACAAAGCAAAATCAAGTACCATAAACATTAATGACTCGACACTTGGTTAGTGATGAAAACAAAATTATATACTTTTACACCCTCTTTTTTTATGAGAAAGAAGCTTATAGCTTTTCATTATTAATCAAAGTGTGAATACAATGTGGAATATTAGGATGATATTTGAAACTAGCATGATTTAGTGCTTCCCTAACTAGATTATGGGCAACACTATTGGCTTGTCTTCTAATGAACTTCACATCAGAGTTCGCTAAATCAGTCATTAATAGGTGTCTACAATCTTGTATTATAGCCATGAAATCCGAGACACCATCCCCCTTATAGATACTTTCTGCCACCACTTTTGAGTCCGTTTCGAAATCCATGTTTACCAAATTTAGGTCTTTCGCCCATCGCATAGCATGTAGGAGTCCTATAACTTCTCCCATTTCCACATCAAGTAAGGGTGTGAAACACTCAATACGACTTATAACATGATTTCCATTTGCATCTCGAATACAAGCTCCAAAGCCTACTTTATTGAGAGAAGTAGAAAAGGAAGCATCAACATTTAACTTGAATCTCCCGACACTTGGTTTTGACCACTTACTTATGTCGAACTGCGAGTTTGCTGGCGAGCTGCGAATCCTTGTCTCTCGCGCGGTCTTCCAACTATTTAGGAAAGCCACCGCTCGGTCACCATTCTGCTGGGTTGTTTCTACAATATTATTCCACACTTTATTGTTCCTGTGTTTCCATAAACTCCAAAGGGTAACCGCAAAAATTTGCTGTTGAGCGATGTCTAACTGTTGGAGTAAAGAAAAGATTATATCAGCACAAGAGGCAGTATGAGACCAAATCTGCTGAATTGTGGGCCAAAAACCCAGCCGTTGTCAACAACCAACACTCTTATTACGCGCAAAAAACAGATGTTTCCCATCTTCCTCATCATTGTCGCATATGGCACAAGTTGGGGGGCACTGGACTCCTTTTGTGATCAACCGCATACGAGTTGGTAAGCAATTTCGACATATGCGCCACAAAAAATTCTTAATTTTTGGTGGGAGTTGAAGGTTCCAAATTATATTCCAATTCCCTGAAACCTTATGATGGAGCAGGACATCGTTACCGTTAATAATCTCTCGATATGCGCTGCGCACCGAGTACAAGCCATTCTTTTCAAATCTCCATGTTGCTTTATCCACCCGAACTGATTGTAAAAGGGGAGTTTGTAGAATCTGATTCGATGTTTCTGCATTAAACACATACCAGATAAAATTCTCATTCCACTCCTTTGTATTTGGATTTGAAAAGATGACCAACAGTGAGAGCATCCCACATGATCTACACTTCTGTAGTAGGCTGAATAGAAAGTGGACCTTTTAGCCACGATTGATTCCACACTGAGATGGTTTCTCCCGTTCCAATACTCCACTTTAAACCATGCTTAAGATAATCTCTAACAGACCAGAAGCTTCTCCAAACATAACTTGGGTTATGTCCTATAGAAGCACTAAAATAATCACTATGCGGAAAATATTTAGCTTTGAGTAGTTTAGTGATCAGAGAATC
>Ga0315915_1002177_pt1 | contig 24533 bp, 13 predicted proteins | sample MpolbnodulesMG_FD_207738 | JGI IMG/M metagenome (GOLD analysis project Ga0315915, IMG submission 207738) | Medicago polymorpha root nodule microbial communities from Los Angeles, California, United States - branched nodules | ecosystem: Host-associated > Plants > Roots > Nodule | place: USA...
TTTACCCCGAACTACGAGGTTTTGATCCCTCACGGGTACGTAGGCAAAGGACACTCGTCCTTCCAAATCAATAAAAAATGTAGATAAGTAGGTCTCTTTCTTCCTTCACCACTTTAATTCCTTTTTTCAAAATAAGCAAGTTATAGCACAAAATGTTGAATAAAACCAAGAGGTTCCCGTAGAGTACTACAGACATAAAGGGTGCTAACACCTTCCCTTTATGTAACTAACCCCCGATCCCAAAATCTTTTCAAAGGGGTATTTCGAACTTTTTTTCCCATTTCCTCTTAAAATTAAATGTTCAGTCGTGAGATAAATTAGTGAGTCAAAAGTTAACCAAATAGTCTTGATCTCCGAAAAATGGCGCGACAATAGGCATTGACATATTCGTCTATTTGTGTACCTTGAATGAATACAATAGTCGGCTTCCATCAATGTGAAAGTTAAAGTTGAAGTTATGCATGAAATTTTATAATTAAGTATGGTTATATTTACTGTATATTTTTAATTAAATTTGAATTGAGAATTTTTTTTTACAAAGAAATTTGAATTGAGATTATTTGATATTTAGTTTGTTGAGATTGATTTAATGATTTGATTCAAATTTAAATTTAATTATTGGTTTAATTGCACTTTTAACCTCATATTCTCTCAACTGAGTGATTTTGACCCCCTGATTTATTATGTACGATTTTAGCGCCAAGTTTGTCCCCTTTCTGATTTCGTAGTCCCACTCAATATTACGCTTAGTTGGCTTCTTTTATGATGTAAAGGGAATAAAACGCAAGCACAATAGAGTAAAGTTGCAATGGTGTGCGCGTATTTGTTACGTTATTTTAGAGGAACTTTCTCGAATACTTATTTATTATTATTCTCATTTATTTCTTTTGAAAATAATTTTATCGTTATTTATTTGATAGAGTTACGAAAGTTTTGTCATAATCTTACCAATTTAAAGAAAATATTCCGAAAGAATTAACTTGTTTTTATTGGATTTAATAAATTAAGAATGGCAAAAATTTAAACTTAATTTAACCGGTCCTAGTTTTTTAGTCATAGAAATGTCAACTTTTCTTTAATCTCTATTCTTCTTCATGCGACAGAGATGCGTAGTTTTGCGTTATTTTTTGCCATGTGATCACCACTCTACACTGTCTTGATTGTTTCTGATTTAGTCACATGAGTGCTTCATATTATTTAATATTTCCTCCGGTCCTATTTATAAGAGAAAGTTTGGTCAACAAAAGTTAATGTGTTTGGTTAAGAATTCAGTCCAGATATTTCAACTTTTGTTGACCCAACTTTTTCTTATAAATAGAACCGACTGGAGTATTTAAGAATATGGAATTCAATAATGAAGCATATTTAGTTCAAAACGCTTTTAGATAGCTATCTCCCGCATAAACTTCATACCATTGAAGATTGAAATTCACTAGTGTGCAAGTAATTCAACAACTACATAATGTTGTGTTCCTGATGACCTAAAACACTGGAATCATCACATTGAAATAATAGAAAACACACAAGTAGTTTACATATCACATTTTCAGCCAAAATTTTAATTCAAATTGAATAATATTATGATTAACATGCATAAATCAATAGAAAATAATTAAGGATATAGATCGCATTTTGCCCTTCGGGTTTAGGCATATTTCCATTGTTTAATCTGGGGGGGGGGGGGGCGAGAGAGATATATTATGGCAGAATGGTTAGCATGAGAGAATGAGAAGATGATCCAAATCCAAATAATGGAAAATCAGATGAAAAGTCTTAAAGATAACTAATATGTTGTTGGATAACTACATTTTTAACTTTTGTCTATTATTTTGGCGTCTTCTAGAAATGTTGATGGATAGTGTTGAGAGTTTCAATGATATACTTACTAGGATATGGCAACATGAGTCAGGGACAACTAGTAACATTTTCTATGACCGATTGAAGCTTGTGGAAGAAACGCAATCTTAAATTACGGGAAAACTAACATGAATCGGTTGATAATGTGTTGCAGCATCATTTTGGATTTTTTCACGGATTGAAGCAAGCATGTTGAATCAGTACAAGCACAAATGCTATTAGCCAGGCCAAGAGTAATATCAAATGGCGACCACCATCGCAAAGATAAGTCAAATGCAGCATAGATGCGACAATCTTTGTGGTTGATCAAAGCATAGGCATGGGTGCGTGCCTCCGTAATGCAACAGGACAATTTTTGGGAGTTATATTAGATGTATGCAGCGCTGTCATGATAGCTACAAAGGCTGAATGTTGGAGGCTTAATAGCACACTTGAATGGTTAGATAAATTGGAACACCACAACGTCATATTGGAAATGGATTGCAGACTAGTTCTTGATGATGTTAATAAGAACAAGCTTAATCTTTCCTAGTATGGTGTGATCTTGCAAGATTGCAAAACTTTCCTCTCACATCACAATAATTACAAAGTTGTGCTTGCTAGACGTCAAACAAATGGTAGTGCTCATGCTCTTGCAAGGACAGTTTTATCTTACACTTCTCGCAAAGTTTTTTGATTTAATTCAACGTTGTATTGCTAATGAAATGTTTTAAGCTTGTTTGTGTCAAAAGAAACTTGTTTGTTATTGTTTCCGTTCATTTACATATAGTCATTATCATTTTTTGAAGTTATTCATCGAATTAATAAATAATATAAGGAAGATTTCCATCTAGCTGCTTGAATATCACAATGGACTAGTTAAACAATCATTTGTGATCAGATTGGCTAGATTTTCTACTTAAGCAAAAATAGGATGGTTCTTCTAGTGTGAGGTTTCAATCATTCAATCATTCAGTCATGAGAGAATGAGAGAATTGTCCTCATCATTTGTTCAGAAGTACACTATTGGACTACTCATTTAGACTAAAATAAGCTCCTTTGAAATTGTACTTCCGGAGGAATTTGTGTTGCTCTATTTGTCTCAACAGTACCTCTATATGTTTTCCTCTTTGATGTAAAATCTTTGCTTTTCTTCTCCTTCTTTTGTTCATGTTGTCTCTTTTGCAATTATGGATTGATTTTGTTTGGCTTTGATGCCTCATTTTTCTTTAATTTATCTTTTTTCATTCAATTTATTAAGGATAATTTTATAAAATTTCTATTATCTTTTTCCTATACAAAATTAATTAGATTTTTTAACATGTATGAAATATTCAAAACGTCTTATAATTTAAAATATGGGAGTACCGCCTAAAATTAAATTGTCTTGCACCAAAATATAAGGACAAAAAAATTTCCAAGTTTTTTTCTTTTCTTCCTTTTTGTCTCTCTTTAAAGTATGCTGCACTGGTCACTTTAACACAGGCAGCATTCTTTATCACTTTAAAGCATGGCGACAGTTGACATAAATTTTAGTAACCATATTTGCAATAAAAAGATGTTTGACGAAGATTATTGTTGCATCCATTTGCAAGAAAATATGATTAACTAAGTATTAGTCCTTCCGTCCCTTAATACATGCATCCATTATCTTTTTCACATTTCTTAAGAAATGTTGTCAGTGTAATTAATGTGTATGTTTTGTGCGTTAATATTACCAAATTGTCATTTGTTTGTATGTGTATTAAATTTGACTTTTCATATTTCAAGACAAGTCAGTAATATTAAATAGGGATATGTTTAGAAAAAAAATAATAAACGCATCTAGTAATTTGAAAGAGAGTTTACATTTAGAGACAAAAATAAAGTCAAATGGGGACTTAGATATAGGAACGGAAGGAGTATAAAAAAAAGTTCATGCTGATAAGTGGTTTAAGGATACTCTTTCATTTCTTTTTTTCAAGGGAAGTGGTTTAAGGATACTTGTCTTTATAACGATTTTTAGATCATCAGAAAATAAAGTATAATACACCACTTTTCAGGGTAAAATTTCTATATTAATTTCCTTAACAATGTTGTTCTAGGAACACTCTTTAGCATTTTTTATTTATTATTGAAAGGAAAATTATTTTAATTGGTGATACTTTTTTAGGTGAAATATTTTTAGTAACGCATTTACATGTTAAATTTTGTATCCAATAAATTCCTTGTATTGTTTAAAGTATTGGATCTTAAGAAATATTCGAAAGAACATAACCCAATCCACTAACTAATCTTCTGTTGATTAAATCGATTACATGGATTAATGACTGGATTGATTGAATGGTGGAGTAATGGATGTAATTGCCACCCTGTTGGCTCTCTCTCGTGACTTTATTTTTTGATATAATGTTGGCTCGTTACTGAGATAGAGATATGTAGGTTTCTTAAATCGCACCGTACTTTGACTCCAAATTCATAACTATGTTTAAAGAAAAACTAAGGATTGATTCCATGCATATAAATGACCAATTGATATAACTCATTTTCTAACCTTAAAATTAAAATAATCAAATATCGACCTAAATGGAATTTATGAACAACCACTACAGGACTAATTTGCACTAAACAAGAAGCATGCCTCGATTAAGAACATATATACGTGTGCATGCCTATCTCTGGCACATCTACATGTGTCGTGGTAGGGTGATTAAACATAAATGAAGGCTTCTTACCTTTTCATTTACACCAATCAGTACCTACGTTAGGTCGTCCTACAGGTAAATGGTGTTGTTAAATTCATCCAGGAGAGCCAAACCAACACAGAATTCCCAGTGAGAACTTAAATTGGCAGCATTCTGCATCTTCATATATTATCGCGCCCTGAAAATGGCTTTGCTAGAATCCGCTGCCAACATAACTTCATAGAGTATTCAAGCTGCAAAACAGTGTTCACTTTGACCTGGTTGTGTATCTGTGTATCCAAAAAATGGCATGCCCAGAAGAGCACCTTTTAGAACGCACAATTTCAATTGAAACCCACAGTAACTCATGAACTGACCATGACTAACTTGTCAAGTGTATGCCAGTACTTAAATAGCAAAGGGCCGTTCAAAACTGCATTTCAGGCTTGGTTTGGTCCTTATCTAATATCAGTATATTCAGAGAATGCTATACAATCATCAAGGCCTGGGATTAACTCAGCTACATAATCATGGGGGACCACTCCAAAATTTTCCCTTTCCAATGAACTTTCCTCATTCAAATCAAAGGTAAAATTGTTATCCATGTTAAATCCAAATTCGTCCATAGTGGATGAACGGAGATCCAGTGTCAGTTCCTGAAGCGACGGCACTGGCGGCAATAACTCAGCCTGATGGCGATGCATTTCATTAGAATCCACAGAAGCTCTTTTGGTCTTTGACCTTGACAGCTTAGTAATGTCGGAGATGGAAGACCTTTGCTTTCCAGAAGATTGTATCTTGGAACCAGGTCGAGGCCTTGCATCATTTGTCGGTGAAGCCCATCCAGAACTGTCTTCTTCACAAGCTTTTGTTATATCCCTGAGGGAAAAACATGCAAACAAAAAAGAGAAGCACCATAAGAAATTCTCCAACAGTAACCAAGAAAAAAATGAACACTTCATAAACTAAGCATTCAGGGAAACAAATTTTAGCATTTATTGACAGATCTATCAAAACCACACTATTTTCATAATTAATTTTTTGTTGAGGTAAACAATGGCCAACTGCAACAATGGAGATTTATTTCACGTACACATAGAATTTACAAGTGTAAATTATGAAGAAATTCAATGAGGTCTGAAGTAGCAAAAAAGAACATATGCTTTATTGGATCATTCACCCTTGGATACAGAATATGAATATTTTCATTTCAGCATGACAAGGGTATACTTTGGCAAAAATAAATGCAGATCTTGCCCATAAAGCAAAGACTAGTCAAACTAGCTACAGTGCTAACTGTATAAGCCAAGAAGATCATAATTGCAAAGGGTGAAGTTAAAAACACAGGTCAAAACTCAAAAGTATCTCTTCAACAGATCAATGTAACAGAAATTAAATATAAACAGTTTATACTCTAAAGTGTGTATCAATCTCCAACCACCAATATCAACCCTGTTGTCACATCATATTCCAGGCAAATTTCATCTCAATACTGATTCATACATTTTACCAGAAGAACCAAGAAAAAGACCAACAATTCTCCAATGTACAGAGAAACAATAAAGGATATATTATGAATAATTGAATATGTCAACCGTTCCTTGCCAAACGACACACTTCCTTGGAAATCAAATACCGAAGCAAACCAGGTCGGACAACTCACAAGAACCTAAAATTACTGGAAGATATAATTTGATACTAACTCCATCCCTAATTATAAGACCCTTTTGAAAATATTTTTGAAAGACCCCTTTGGTATTTCCAACAACATTAATTATTTCGTTGCCACTTGCCAACATAACCCTATTTATTTTATCTTTTTCTTCAATCAATAATAAATACTATGTTGAAAACATAAACTAATACTCTCTCTCAGATACTCCAAACTTCATCGACACATCATACCATGAGCTAAAAACCATTACATGCATTCAACCGTACCTGAAACGATTCTCAGCAGCAGAATAACACATTTTAAGATGATCATCTCCTGTGTGCTTTAAAGACGGTGGCGCTTCATCCCCTTTTATTGATAACTTTATAACAGATGGAAATGAGGATAAGGAATCACTTTCCTCTTTCGGGAACTCCAGAGTTATATCCACCTGATCTGCACTCACCGGCATGTCTTCACCCTGGTTAGAGAGGAATATGTTGTCATTCTCTGGCCTACTTCTCATGTCATCCAGTGCGGCTGCAATTAACTTCTTGCTCTGGGTTGAATTAGCAAACGTCATCCTTTCATAGGGTTTGTTCGGGGGATTTTGTGAGTGCTGGCCAATTGAAGTGAAAAAACTTTGATCGAAATAGAGACCATTGCAAGTGGCAGGTGGATTTTGCCTGCGGTCAACACATGACCCCACCTTCCAGACAGAAGAAAGCAACGCAAAAAAGTGCTTCTGCAGTAATAACTCTCTATTTGCCTGCTCAGAAGCAACATCTAACAATATCCGAATGTTATCCTGCAAAAAGAGACCATGTTACAGATCAATGAATAAAGGATATAGAGATAAGAGGAAAATAAATTGAGAAAGAATTAAAATTTAGTTAGGTTAACAGCAAGAAGACAGATCCCTTTCAAGGGTTGCCCTGATTGGTAAACTGGACCCAAACCTAAGCCGAAAGTCCTACAAGTCTATTCCAGCAGGTACAAGATGAAAGGAGGTGCCAATTGGTAAGCAAGGAGCATAAGTGGGTCTGATAAAGGTGAAAAAAGAATGGTTAGGTATATAGCCCTTAGTAGCTGTGAGCATGTGCTGTTGTTCTTTGTAAACAATCCCAGTTAAACTCAATGCTGTTGAAGAAAGATATCAGATTAGAGGTGTAAACCCTTGAACCTCTCAATCAATTAAGATGGTTTCTATTGTGCAATTGGTATAGTGGAAGTTCACTTTAATTGCAATGACAAGAACTCTGTAAATTGGTGGGAGCAAGGAGGATTTCAGGGGACACCATCACTGGCTAGTACCATGGTTAGTAGGTGGGATGAAGAGTGCGAGAGTAAGTACAGATCATCTCGCTTTCAGTTTCTGAAAGGACCGGAGAGGAGCCCAAAACCATGGAATGCTTCTAAAAAGAGGCTCCCCATGGGTTGTACCATGTATGTAATCTGCCTTACCAAGAACTCATTATGCTTCAAGTATGGACAGAATTATAATCCCTACCCATCAATTGTTGTTTTCGGATCCGCTCCAAAGGCCCATTAAGGCTGAGTTACTAAGGGTCAGCTACATTGTTATTAGTTGTATCATAGCGATAATTGTTTTCCATTTGCAATTTTGTAGAATTTTCCTTTTTTGTAAATATAGGAGTTAATTTGGAGTTAACTAGTTTCCTTATTTGATTATATACCCTAGGTTATTTTATACCCTCATGTGTTTTGTATCATATCAATGAGAAATACAGAGAATTTCACATGGTATCAGAGCAAAAGTTTTAAACTTCTGTGATCCGTAACAAGAAAAATAAAGGTTTCTCATGGGCGATGATCTGAGAAGCTCAAACATCTTTGATGCTAGCCCAAAGCCAGGGCTGGAAACACTACGATGCATGCCGAAACAATTCTCATTACATGCTAGAAATTCAATGGTCAAAATTATAAACAATGAGCCATAACTGTTCACATCTACCTTCAAGGAAAAGGTAAAGACAACTACATCGCTGGCGTAGCTAAACAGCCAGCAAAGTCTGATCCAAACCACGCAAAGTGGAAACTTAAAGAGCAGTTTAGTGATATCATGGTTACTCAATTCCATGACAAATGAGTTGAAAGAAAATTTCATGTACTACGATACTGCTGCATAAAATATGGAATGCAGCCAAGGAGACCTACTCAAATGTGGACAAAACTTCAGCCGTATTTGAGATCAAAAGCCACTTATAGTTGGAAATCGATAGGCACTTCATCGAGAAGATTGATAATGGGCTAATTTCCTTCAGCACAATCCTCAAGTCACCAAACTGCTGACATCATGACCGAGGCACTCCTTAGAGCCAACTACAAAAAATTAAGATTCAAGTTGGGCACGATCGACATCTATGACCCAACTAGAGGGGGAATGTTGGTTGCGGAACAAGGCCGGGCCACATAGGGACGGCTGTATTGCTAGTTTTAGATGTATCATAGGCCAAGCCAGCACACTATATTTCAGATGAGATGTGTAAGATATGAAGGCTCTCCCTCATGACCTTTTCTCAAACAAAAGAGGTCACAGATGAGTGCTTGAACAGAAATATCAAGGTCTTTCAGCAAAGTCAGACTTTCTGTTATATGTACATCTCTGTATCTGTACCCGACTACCCATGTAGCTAATGTGTATAACTTAAGTGTCCAGCAGCAACTGCCAGTAACAGTTGTTTAGTTTAGTTGTAACAGAATTCTGTTAAGCTTAGACCGCAGTTATGCCTCTATAAATAGCTCTCTGTTCTTTTAACATTACGAGAAGATTAGACATTTCTAAAATTTATAGTTTATATTTTCCGATCTCTCTACATTTTCCTTTTGCTTTCTTTGTTTTTTTCTCATTTTTCTTGCTTGAACAACTTTAAAGTTCAAACAACATAGTAAATAAAATTTGCAATACGAAGATAGGTTAAAATAGACGAGATCACTACTATGACCTGCAAATAATAAAATTGGAGATACAAGACATGTTAAAATTGCAGGTCTAACCTCTGTTACTTTAAGAGCCTTTCCAGAGGCTGTAGAGTTGATTTTCTCATGATTTGCATTGTCCATAGAGAACAAGACGTATTTTTGGAATAATTCTCTGAACCTCTCACAACAATGGACAGGATGACGAAATCTCCCCCTATATGCCCCACCAGCAGTCATGCTATAAAGGATTTCACTAACAAAGCTCCAGTTAGGACCATATTCATGAACAACTGCACATAATATTGCATCCTCCTGAGGCAACCAAAAATCAGCTGATGGAATACAATCTTTGTACCAAATATTTCCCTTCTTCAGTTTTTCTGATTTTATTATAAACACACGTTTCACAGGCATTGGAGTGATGGTTATTTTTCCTCCCATCCTACTCCTGCCAACTGTTTTCTGTTCCGACACAACCAGACTTTTATATGGATCTGATTCTGCATGTTCATCCTGCATATCTAATGAGTTGGATTCTAAATCTGAATCATAGATGTCAAGAAGATCCCTCTTGGACTTTTTGGACTTCTTAGATCTCTTTTCTTCTTCACCGTCAGCTGTTAATTTAGACTTCTTGCGTTTTTTATGCATACTTGAACTTGGAGACACAAAATCAGGACTGGTGACAACATCATCATCATCTATGACCATTGGCACTGCTCGTAGCTCTTCTTTTACAGTTCTTACACCAGAGGTTAGAGATCCTTTCTTCAGAGATTTGAACTTTGTTTTCTTTGGTTTCTTTTTAGGCTTGGGCTTTGACTCACTTGGTGCTTGAGTCCTGCTGAAAAATGGAAGATACAGATATCTCAGGTATTTTTATATTTAGTGTTACCTTGTTTCCATCTATTTCAAACTATCACTAGTGAAGTCATAGGAGAAACTATCACAACTAAGCAGATTTTAAGCCAGGATTTATACAAAAACCCTACCCTCACCATAAACAGTCTATAAAATGATATTACATTATAAGGTGACAAAGTTTGTTTCCATAGAGATGGTGGTACAGATTATCTTTTTCAAAGCCAGTGAAGGAGGAGACAATGAATGTTCAGTGCTGACTTACTTTTTCTCTTCTTCAGCTTCCTCTTTCAGTTTAGCTTCATATTCAAGTTCCTCCATTAACTACACGAACATTAAAGCAAACATATTAAACCATAACCACAACAAGTCAGGAAAGAGAACAAAAGGAAATCAACATTGATCCAACAGACCTGATGTTGAGCCAAGGCCTCTACTTGCTGCCGATAAGCCGTTGTTGCAAAATCAGCATCCCAGCCTACAGGTCAAGAAAATATAGTAGTAAATCCCACAATTGTATCATGCATACAGAACAGACAAATTTGGAAGTTTATTTGTGACTACTAATTAGCTGAATAAGTTGATATAGTAATAAACATTACAAGCATGGAAAGTCATCCCTTAGACCAATTTTAAATTTTAAGTTCATTTAAAAAGGACAAGGAACTTAAGTAGGTTTATAAATGGTTCCAGGTCTGATGAACGTGCAGAAGAACATAAACTATAGGTTATTATATTTGGATACTTCCATAAAAATATCATAAATAGCAACAGTTTCAAAAAAAATTGAATCAGAGGGAGAGGTGCATACTTTCATATACGAGAGGCTCCTCATCTTCGTCAATTTCGGCTTCCATCTCCTCCTTATACCTTTCAATGCGATCCAATTCCCACTCAGTGTCCTCAATCCTGGCTTCAGATTCCAAGGCTGCTTTATCTATAATTGGATCCCACAGTTCTAGAAAACGAATGGCGTATCGGTCAATAGGGCGTAGCTCATTCTCAAAGGCTGATAAAGCCTGTCCAGCTGCAGCTGCAGCTTCTGCCATCTGTTTCACATCTGCCAGCATGTCAACATCATCATCCTTGGCAACAACAGTGGGTAGTTTATCTTCGTTAGGATCACCTCCATTTAACATTAATTCATTCTCTTTATTCAAATTGGAGACAGATTCACCTAACTCTTGAGGCTCATCATCCTCATTTACATACTCATCCTCGTCAAGTCTCCCACTGGCTTCTTCTGTAAATTCCTGGTTATCCACAGCTTCTTCCAGTTCACGTGTCTTCAGGGCCATATAATCTGCCTCATCTTCAACATGTTTTAATGCAGCATCTACATCTGCATTAGTTACAGAAACTTCTCCACTGTTCTGGTTTCTCTCCTTCGGCGTATCTTTAATTGAGAGTGTTCTATGACCTGAAAATAGTTCCATAGGATCAAGCTTCTTAAAGAACTCAGTATTATAACCCCCACTCTGTATAACCAGATCATCAAGTGCGCGCTTTTGCTTTGCTTTCTTCAAAATATTCTCCTCAATGGTGCTCTCACTAATCAATCGATATATATGGACTTCACGCGTCTGGCCAATTCTGTGGCACCGATCTTGAGCTTGTTGATCCATAGCAGGATTCCAGTCACTATCATAAAAAATAACTGTGTCAGCTCCAACTAGATTGATACCAACACCCCCACTACGAGTTGACAAAATGAAAAGAAAATATTTGGGGTTTGTGTTAAAACGCTGCATTAAGGTCTGCCTCTCCTCTGGTTGGGTTGATCCATCTAAGCGCATGTAAGTATAACCATACAAATTAATGAAGGCTTCTAATATGTCAAGCATCTTAGTCATTTGAGTGAATATCAGAGCTCGGTGACCTTCTGATTTTAATTTCCTCAGTAAAATCGCTAGCTCCTGCAATTTTCCACAGTCAAATTGTATAAGTCGCCTGTCTGGGAAATATACTTGCCGACGAACAATTGCGGGCCTGATGGGTGACAATAGTGGTGACAGAATATCAGAGCATCGCTGCTTGTAAGATGGGTGCAGAAACACTGTTGTCTCGCTTTTACTGCACCAGCAAACAGGAGGGGATGCTCGGGCGGCAGGAATCGCAAACATGAAACTTTCAACCACATCAATCATCCTTTGAAATCGTTCAACTGGGGAGAGAACAATGTCAGCCAGTTTTGATGGGAACAAGTATGAAACAGGTTTTGCCTTCTTATGATGAATATCATATACAGGATGCCTTATGGTAACAAGGTCCCTTAGAGTCGTTGAGTAGATGGGTCTTTTTTTACACCTCAAGGAGTTCCACCATGCAATAGCTGCTGCACGTTCCTTTGCCTCTCTTATCCTCTCTTCCCAAATTGCCTTTTGAATCTCTTCAAAAATGTTTGTTCCTAACTGCTTTTTCTGACATTTCAGTCCGGGCTTAATTACTTCCAGGTCAGCCCTATCAGTGCGTTCCATAATTAAAGTTGCAGGGGTCTCAATAGCTTGCACTTCATCACTCTCCCAAGATGTCATGCTGTAGTCAAGATGAGTAAATAGAAGACCCAAACCTTCTAAGTCAACTGTAGAAAAGGAGCTAGGCAAAAGCATGGAGCAAATAGAAGAACTTAACTGAGTATGAATCCCACACATATCAAAAGAACTGACGATTGGACGGCCCTCAAATAGGTCAGGATGATTACAAACCTTGCGAAGTTGCATGATGATACTAATCATCCCAAAAAAATTGGCATTCGCAAGAGTAGCTTGAGTCTCTGAGCTAGCAATAAAATCTTCGTACAAATTCCTCTGCCTCTTTGACAGCCTACAGTATATGACATGCTCATGTTTCATTGGAAGTTGCTTTTCTACATCTCTCTTCAATCGGCGGAGTAAGAACGGACGAAGGACATTATGCAGGCGATCTACAACCTCCTTATTAACTTTTTCCTCTCCCTCGACCATTCCTGATATAGGATTACAAAACCAATCCTTAAACTCTTGGTGTGACTGGAAAACATGGGGCATCAAGAAATGCATGAGAGACCACAGTTCCATGAGATCATTCTGTAGTGGTGTACCGGTCAACAGAATTCGTCTTTTCGAATTGAAATTCAACAGTGTCTGCCACCTTTGTGATTTCCAGTTTTTAATGAGGTGAGCTTCATCTAAGATCAAGTATTTCCACTTTTTGCGCTTGAAAACTTTGGAATCCTGGATAACTAATCTATAAGTTGTTATGCACACATGAAATGAGTTTGGTTTTAACCATCCTTGTCTTTTATGTTTTCGCTCCTTTGCGCTTCCGAAATAGGTCAAAATTTTGAACGCAGGACACCATTTCAGAAATTCAGTCTCCCAGTTAAGCATCACACTAGTTGGCACCACAATTAGATGTGGACCCCAAATCCCCTTTTCGCAGGCAAGATGTGCAAGCAAAGCTATAGTCATAATGGTTTTTCCAAGCCCCATTTCATCTGCCAAAATTCCATTCAGCTTTTTTTCATACATTGTTACGAGCCAATCCAATCCAATATGTTGATATTCACGAAGAGAGTACTTGAGTAGAAAGGGAAATTTTGTACGCACTTTAGTTGTGGAGAAAGTGTTTCCAGTTGGTTGTACTGATCTTGCAGCAGCAGCTGCATCAGCAATTATATCCTCACTTTCTCTTTCCTCTGAATTTTCACAAGCTGCTTCCCCCTGCTCTTCTGCCTGGGTCTGTACGGTAGCCAGTTTCTCACTGGAATTCATATCTTCATCCACAGAAATATCAGGATCTTTCTGCTTAGCATCATCATGGACTGGTGAATTCTGCTGGTCTTCTGATGAAGCAGAAGCACAATCTGACTCATCTTCCTGATCCCAATCATCACTCAGGTCCTAAAAAGTAAAAGAGGAAAAAAGTTAAATGATGATTTTAATAATAACAAATTCAGCCATAAGTAACAACTAGAGATGAATACCACCTACCTTTTTATACCTTGCAAGCAGTTCCTCAACAGGCATGTCACTCTCTTTTTGTAGTAATGCAATCTACATATAATAGCTTTGTTATGAGGATAGAAAACTTTGGTAAATATTCTTAAACTCTAAATTAATATTCAGAAGTATCGTAGACGGAAAATAAGCTGATTAGCGCTTAACCTCATCCTTTGGATCAATTGCATCAACTCTGTCCAGTTTTTCTTCCTCGGATAAGGTTGTTTCATCGTCCTGATCATTGTAATAAAGTTAAGACACAGGTCGCCGACCACGAGATGAAAACAAGTAAATTAGTAAAACCTTCAAGATAGGTAAACAAATTATCCAACCAACAGCTTCTTTAATATAAAATACTATCCATTAGAAGTATTTAACACAATTCTTGACTCTGAAAAAACTTTATTTTGAATGGAAGAAAATTATAACTCTGACTAGCAAAAACCTCATCACACAACGTTTGAATTTGGCAACTTATGAAGCAAAGTCTTGTCGCAAGGCGGTCACTTCACATCTGCCGTTCATCTATTACACAACTAATAGCAAAGCTCTGCTTCTCTTCATGTGCAAAGCCTTGATTTGCACACACTAGAGGACACTGAGCATCATAACAAATAGTAATTAGGATAATTGTGAATATCTAGCTTGGGAATAGAACTTGGTTCACTGCCCCAAGACCTTGCTGAGGTTGTGGGATTCATGATATTTACGACCCACCTCCAAGTTATCCATCTACTCATATCTATTGACAATGTTATATGCTGATAATTGATATGCTGTCAAAGATTATGTAGGAACATTTCTCCAAAAATTGTAGTACATTAGACTGACCCCCCAAAAAAATAAAAATAGTCCCACATCCTCAGCTGCCTTGTTTGTAGTAAGCACCAGTGAGTTTAAAGTATATGCAAGTTCCTATGCATCACTTGTGCAATTAAACAGGGAGATACCAATAGCCTTATACCATTCATAACTTCATGTATTATTTCAATCTTATAATTAAATATAAAACGTTATAGTTTTCCAGAACATAAGGTAGCAGTTGTGGTTGCTATGAAAATCTCTTAGCACAGCTCAGACATACAGCTGAAAATCATCATTTGTAACTACCAACAACACCTACCGCATTGGTGATCAAAAGCAATCAAAACAAACATAAACATGGAAATATGACAATTATGTCCTCACACACAGTTGTACCTTATCCTCTGTGCCAAACAAAAAGTCGCCATCTTCCTGACAATATTTCATAACACACCAACAAAACAGTTAGCATAAGCAAGTAGTTGGAAGCTGATAATAGTAAAAGAAAAGTGCAAAAAGGGTAAAATATTTTAAGAGTGGGGAAGCGGATAGAGATTGTTGATATAATATAAACTCAGATCAAAAAGATAACTAACAAATCGGAGGCAAGAAGAATATTGCTCATATTGATTGAAACAGAAATATGTGGTACATATAAGTAAAGCAGGTCAAAGATCTAAGTGCAACATTATGGAGTAACATAGTTGGTCTCACTATATTCACTCAAACACTCGAAACTAGATCTGTGAGAACGGATCAACCTGGCCCATTCAGGTTGGTCCACCACAGGCTGAACACAAGTGTGAGCCGTGAGAGCACCCTATGGTTACATCCAAGCAGAGGTATTAGCGATATGTTTTTTATGAGAAATGAGAAATACATTTTTATACTTCTCATGTATGTGAGTTGGCCCAAATCAACCTGAGATAAAACCTGTGGAAACAGTCAGCCGGGTTGCCTCACAGGTTAGAGCCTACTTTAACAACAGTACTCCAATCAATCTAGTTCTCCAGTAATTTGTATCATTAGTGATAGAGCTTTTAACACGTTATTTCATTAACTTTCCTTGCATGCAAAACCACTAATCACAGAAAGATCTCTACCATTGCTGGTACAAAATAGTTGTTTTTTCTCAATCATACCAAGGGCTTTCTGATAGATAATGAGTAATTATACTAAAAGGCCCAACAGAGCCTGATATCTAAACAAATATAATACTCCCTCCGTCCCGGATTAACTGAGCCGCTTGCTCATTTCACACATATTAAGACAAATGTATAAATAAAGGAGAGAGAAAAATGGTTTTTAAGTGTTCTTGTTAAGTATTGGTGCATTATCCACTATCATAAATGCAAAGTGGTTATATTGAATTGGGAGTGATGAAAGTAGTATTAATGAGAGTTATAAAGGGAAAAAAGTAATTAATGTTGTATTGAAAAATGAAATGGCTCGGTTATTTTGGGACACTTTTCTTTTGTAAATGGCTCAGTTATTATGGGACGGAGGGAGTATATATATATATATATATATATATATATAAAAGGACCAGATGAACTTGATATTTTCTAAAATTGAAATTAGAGAACAACTGAACTAGAACAATGGTTGGTCAAGTTGCAAAATACTACTAGTCATGGATTAATTCAACAATAATTATGCACTAACAGCATGAACATTTCTTCTTTTCTAACAGCATTGAGAAGTCATATGTACTTTTGATAATTGGCTCGTGGTTCCCCGTCCCTAAAGAACTAAATAAGACTTCATTTTGGAGTAATTTTTTGCTTAATTAATGAAGTTCCATGAGAGAGAGAGAGAGTGAGAGGAAGGTAGAGAGAGAACAGTGGAAGATGAAGTCAACACAAATATGGACTATTGAGATATCAAACAGAGAGATGGACACTTGAGTTGTCTGATGGATTTATTCTATATCATAATTGATGTGAGTAATGAATTATGAAGAGGTGCCCGATAGGAGCTGATATGAAAATTCCATAGTGTCTCAAATAGAGTTGACAATTTGAAAGCGTTGCAGCAATTCTTAAACAAATGGGAATTATATCTGTATAAAAAAATAAAAAGAGGACAAAAATGAAACTTGAACCAAAAATGGATCAAGGGTACATGTTTGCCAAGAAAAATGAAATTTCACCTCTTCATCAGAAAAATCAAATGGAACATTTTCATTGGCTGTCTCACTGGGAACCTCTTTGAGATTTTCAGATTGATGAACCTCATTTTGAGATAGATTATTTGTTGGTGTAGCCACATCACCGTTACTGTCATCCTGTAATTAAAAACTGAGCATTACACTAAGCCCTTAACTCACTATGCCATTCAACGCGGGAAATTAAACACATACAACTTACACAACGTCGACCGAGGACCGTGCTGGAGTCGTTTGTACATATTTCGCTGATAGATATATGATCTCCATTTTCTGCATATATTAGCCATGCCCTATGTCAGAAACAAGCATACAACAACAACCAAAGCATTATCCCACTAAGTGGGGTCATAACTTGTGCAAATTAAAATGACCGCATACCTGATGCAAGTTCTTCCTGGCCATCAGGATCAGCAGTTCTAACTATTTGTCCACCATCTTCACTACTCTCTGGACTACTTTCCTGCCTTGCCAATTCTCCTAATTGCAAAGAAACCAATGGCATAATAAATGATTCAATGGTCTATTAAGGTAATCACACTAGATATACTGAGGCAGAGCTGGCCACAAAATGGTTTTCTTTTAAAAAAGGTATATATTACCATCCTAGCTATCACTAAGTAAAACTTTTATATCGTTTATATTGCCCTCCATTAAGTGAGAACAACAAAGAATTCCATAATGAAAAAAAGGTTGGTTTATATAATAAAAATTTCATATCCTATCCCTCTACCAAATAGAGGGGTAACCTTGGCGCAGCTGGTAAAGTTGTGGTCATGTGACTGAAAGGTCACGGGTTCAAGTCCTGGAAACAGCCTCTTGTGTAAAAACAGGGTAAGGCTGCGTACAATACACCAAATGGTGGGACCCCTTCCCGGACTCTGCGTATACAGGAGCTTGAGTGCACCAGGTTGCCCTTTTTATCCCTCTGCCAAATAGAATATTTCTTATCCTAGGGATGCTGCCTTCGGGAATCGGAAGGTACGTTTGTAGCAGCGCAAACGATGTGGCAGCAAGCACATATGTCGGTTTTAAAGGAAGAGGTGATGGCCCTTTTGGAAGCTATCCGATTTGCCCGTGCTAAGGGGTGGGGTAAAGTGATTTTTGAATCAGATTCTAGTACTTTGGTTAACGCCCTCTCAACGCAACCACATGGAGCTTCTGAGTTTTATGCAATAGTTTCTGTTATTAAGAACCAGTTGTCTATAAATTCCAACTTCGAGGTGAAGTTTATTAGGTGACAAGCAAATATGGCTAGTCACCAAGTTTGAGTATTCTCCTACTTGTATTGACTTCATGATATGAGTTAACTGTGCTTCTGTCAAAACAAAAACAAAAAAGAATATTTCTTATCACAAAAAATCACCTTTATCTCCAGCATAACGTTTGAGTAACTCCTCAATTGGAAGATCCATTTCGCTGTGCAAAGCTGCCAATTCCTCTTGCCGTTCTTCTTTAGTTATAAGAGCCTCATCTTCCTCGAGCGTTTGCTCATCATCATCCTGGAAATATCAAGTCCATATATGAGATTGGACCAGTATTCACCCATTGGAACAATAAACATGATAATCAGATGAGAAAGACGGTAATAGTGTTGTTCAACTTCCAATAGAAAAATGATGGTTGCAAAATACTCTTTCATGCGCACATGGTTAAATTAAAATTTTCCTAATTAGAAAATGCAGATATCCTATTACATAATGTTGTTTTAAAGATACAATTTTTTTTTAGCACATGGTAAGTTAACAACCAGAGAAAAGAAAATTGACACTTAAGGTGCTAACTCAGTTGTAAAAGCTTAGCCTTGCAGCTTCAAGGTACTTAGCTCAAATCCCTTCGGGAACGGTTGTAAATGGCCATTAGTGCTACTTTTAACTGATAAAATTTCCCACTTCCCCTATTTTTTTAAAACAAAGTTAACAACTAGAAGTCAACCACAAAGCTTATATCCCACTAAAGGGACTCAACTACATGAATCAAATGACGTTATAATACATGAATAAGTTAAATATGTCACAATTAGAAAATACAGAAAGCATATTAAATAATGTTTTTAAAATAAAAACCAAATAATAATATCGCTTTATCTTTGGTTGTAAAACAGCCAAAATAAACCTGTGTAATGGAACCTTATATATCTAAACTAGCAAGCAAACTAAATATTTGTTTCAATGTCAGAATGAAGGCAAAGCATGATCAATTTCCATTATCATGCAGCAGGAATCTGGTAATAGTTATTCCAACAAATATGGATTCAGTCGAACAAACAATGTGCAGAGTAACAAAACATATGAAGCAGGAATCTGGTATTAGTTTTTCCAACAAATATGGATTTCAGTCGAACAAACAATGGGCAGATTAACAAAACATCAAAGCCATTTTAAAGCTCATGCAGAGTGAAACCAATAGGAACCTGTCTGTGTTCTGTGATAAATTCCATAATAATGATGATGGCATGCACTTGATATAATAAATAAAATAAATATTATAAAGTAGAAAATCTATCCGGGCTTCTGAGAGACAAGTTAAAATCTTAGGCAAACATGTCAAAAAAGTAAAGAATCTGAGAATGGTCTTCAAGAAAAAAAAAATACCGATACATCGTCAGATTGTACATCATATTCTTCATCATGATCAGGTGCATCGAATTTATACTCTGCTACAAAATGGATTGAGAAGTTAGAAAAGGAAGTAATTTCTACTTGTAACTTTAAAGCTACATCTCTCTACCCACCAACATTAGCTTCCTTAGGTTCATTGATAATGTCTCCGCCTATATCTTTGCATTGAAAACTCATCTGATGCTCTGCAGAATTTTTCTCTGCTGGTGCATTAGCATCCACAAGATTCTCGGCCAACATAGTTGAGTATCTGAAAACAAAAGAAATTTGAAATAAAAAAATGTCAGAGCCAAGTAGACTGCTTGTTATTGCAAAAGAAAATCAGGAAAAATAAAAGGAAACTACCTCTCAGTTTGCCCTAAAAGAAACTCAAGCTGTTTGTCACGTGCCTTTTTCTTTTTCTCATCAAGTTCCATTTGATGTTTGTAAAGAACCTAGGAACACAATAAAGGATGAAATGAAGGACATCAAAGGGCAATCATGAAAATGATGCCGGCAATCAAATCATTTTAATAATTCACATTACCAGCTTTTCTATTTTTGTCCAAAATTTCTTAACATCCTTAGAAATATTTAGTGCAACTTTTCTTAACCGCTGCTCTTCTTCCTGTACAAGATGCAGTTCTCATCACACAACAGTACAGTGGGGGTAAAAAAAGTGCACAGTGAAGATTAAAAGCTTTCTGTAAACAATTTATTTATAGAAGAGAAATCAGAACCTTCATCTTCTTTTCACCCCTTGTAGCTGGATCTAACATGCCTTCTTTGCTCGCTTTTAAAGCAACTTTCTTTGCCTGAGCTAATTTCCATTTCCTCTCTGACTCGAAGTCCTGCGAAACAAAAAGTATAGCAAGCAAAATCATATAAACTAAAATATACACCGTAGAAATCATTTCAGATGTTGAAGTTGAAACAAGTAGGTACCTTTGATAGCCACACCATCTCTTCTAAGACATGGTCCCAATGAGTTTTGGGTCGTCTAGGCTCCCTTGAAGCTTCAACAGCCTGACACAGCAAAATTCAATAATTTAAGAAGAAAATGGGAAGCAAGGAATACTGGCAAAAAATAAAACAATAAAAAGTTCCCATTTGATGATTTCTTTCTTCTTCTTTTGGGTGAGTATTTCTCATCTCCTTTCTTGTTACTCTCATCATGAACCAACTATCCCAAAAGCTTAAGTTGTTGGGTAAAAGCAAATTAATGGTTTTATATCTAACACCTCTCCTCATGCAACATCCCCTTACTTGAAGCTTGGAAATGCAGATGCCCACCCACATTGTGCCTAAATTTAATATTTATTTAGAAGAGTACAAGCGGGAAGGAAGGATCTAACTCAACTCAATCACTTGGCCAGAGAGGCTCTAATACCATAGTTGAATTACTAAGGGGCTGTGCCTAACTCAACCTCAAAGCTAGCACAAGGAGTAAGGATTGACAGAGAAATTTATATCTAGTGCTAGAAATATAAAATAAAACAATTCATGTGTTATCAGCCTAAGCTTTTGGAATAGTTGGCTCATGACATGATAGCGAAACCCCTATTGAGTATTGACCACTAAAGCTCGATCATGTTGCACCCATTCTTCTAATAACAAGTGAAATTTTAATTCATGGTAAGAAAGCCTATGTACAATCCACGCTTCAAACCCAGAGGGCTCTTGCATCTACTAGGATTCCATCCCAAAAGGGGGAATCTCCGTCAATAGACTGAGTAATAGATCTTGACACCATATTTTGACCTAGAAAACTTTTAAGACTGAATGCAAACAACAACCCACAAAATTATGGAGATGTCAATGAAAGGCTCTAATCTAATCAACAAATGGCATATCCAAGTATCGCAAAACTAGATGTTAACAATGTATTCCTTCCTAGATTAAAATACACATGCACCAACCCCTACACTTGAAGACACACACAAACCCCTAGTCTACAAGTTAAACGAAGGAAACCATGGGCTCAAACTAGCTCATCTTGATTGGTTTGAATGTTTTGCTACAATCCTAATCAAGATAACTTTAAGTTAAAGCAAATGAGATGATACTTATCTGAAAGTATCTTAGGAGTATCCACGAAGTGTCTCAAACATATTCGGTAATATATAAATTTTAAAATAATAGTAAAAAAAATCTGATACTTCGAGGATACATATCCGTAAGTATCCTAGGAGTATCAGTAACTGCAGATACTTCTCCTATTTTGAAGTATCCAGGCATCAGAGGTTCTAACAAATTTTCACCACTGCCTTAGGGTTCTAGTCTTTGAGGATGACGAAGTTAGTCTTCCCTTATTGAGAAGCTCATCTATATGCCCAACACCCGCAGGGGAAGTATATTCAAGTTATATCAGCAAAAGCTCACATGTCTGACTCCACCACTGGTGTTAACAATATCTTCTTACAATTCATGTCATTGCAATTAGTTTAGCTTAGAGCTCAACTAAGCTGCATGTATGCAGTGCAGAATTTAGTTACAGATGTCATGGAACAAGATATGTTACTTTATTGTTCTGTTATGGAGTTGTCAGATTCTGCTATGGTCCATTAGAGAAGGTCCAGCTGACCACATATATATATATATAGTCATAATTTCTACTAATAATAATTAAATCAGTTCAGATCAATTTTGCAGATCCCAATTTCTCTCTGCTCCTTATAATAATTATAATTTCCTTTCATTTTCTGTTCGCTTTCCTTCCTGCACTGAATTCTCTCACAAGCAACAGTTTAAATTTCACACACTCGCCCACACAACCTTAAAGTAGGGAAAGAATATCACCCTTTCATACTAAAAAATGGATTAATCCATAAAGCAAAAGATTCATCCACAGAAACCTATGCTGTTAATATATTAAAGAGTAATCACTCACCTTCACATCTTTTATATACAACTAAAACCTAACCTCAATTCCATACCTCTACCTTTTCATCTCTACTAATCTCTGCTGTGCTTATTTGCATCAAACAATTCTAATTCACCGATCTCAATAAGTTTTATTTCAGTTAGTTTTACCACACCCTAATTTCTGATTCTACCCGTTAAGTAACCCTTTGTTGAATATAAATAATTCAGTGTTGTCAAATAGCGCCTATAGAACTTTATAGTATTAAAATATCACAGAATTTTAACAAACCACTATTGTTCCACGATACGTAATCTAATACAAAGTATTGTCAAGTAGCGGCTATAGCAGCTCTATAGCAATACAGCGTAGCAGAATTTGAACAAACCGTTATTTTTCGCAATACACAATTGACAACACTAGTATAAATGTCAAAATGACCAAAAAGCAAAATACATAACTATTGTCAAATAGCTGCTATAGCAGCAGCCCTACAGCACTATCGCATAGCGGAATTTGAACACAGTTATTTTTTGCAACCCACAATTGACAACACTAGTATACATGTCAAAATGACCAAAAAGCACAATACATAATTATTGTCAAATAGCTGCTATAGCAGCAGCCCTACAGCACTATCGCGTAGAGGAATTTGAACAAACATTAATTTTACGCGATCCACCAACTATATTTCCAAATTACCAAAAAAAGCCATGCCTCAAATTTAAAGAAACAATAACAAACATAGCAAAAACTCATCAAAATCAGTAACTACAATAATAATGCATCATTCCACAGCAAAATAATGCATGAAACCGAAAAAAGCCAAGCCTTAAAATTAAAGAAACAATAATAAGCATAGCAAAAAATCATTAAAATAATTAACTACAGTATACACCATTCCACATCAAAATAATGCATGAAGCCGAAAAATTAAAAAAATAAAATAAAACAAAACAAAAAATAACAGAGAAATAAAAATCAATAACTAACCTTATGCCGTTTAACTTTATACTCAGGATCAATCTTCGACCTTGGACCTTTCGACGCCATCGCATTCACCAAAACTCAAGCATCTACAATATCTATATACATAAAATTAAAAAAAAAAAAAAAAAAACTGATAAAATTCACAGTGATAAATAACCTAATTCGATGCGTGAAGAAAACGTGAAAAGCGTTTCGGATGAAGAAATCGTACCGTGAAGAGTGAAAAAGTAGAATCGTTCGTTGAAGTTAGCGTCGAAAAACGGTTGAAAACGGTGAGAAGAAGGAGATAGTGATAATGATGAAGAAACGAGAAGAGAGAAACGAAGTGGTTGTGTTGTGAAGAGCGTTGAGAATGGTGAAAGTGTGAGTGAGGAAGATGGAAAAACCTAACGAAGAGAGAGAACGATGATGGTGAAATTAGAAGAAGCTAAATGGTGACGTGGAATGGAGAGGTTTTTTAGTTTTGATGAAACGGCGTCGTATTCGGTTGGATTAAATTCACTAATCTCGATGATACCTCTGTTCTTTTTTGTTTCTTCGTTTTTTGGTTTGAGAATTTGAGGGAGTAGACTCTAATTTTTAACAATTGATATTTAAGATTATATGAGAGTACTTGAAATTCATTAACAACAAAAGAAATTTTAAATTGTAAACCGTGCAGAACCTAAAAATGATAATCAATCTGAGACGAAGGGAGTGCTTCAAATGCTTGAGAATTTACTTATACCGAAATCGAATTTACTTTTTCAATCAAGATGAAATTACAAACATAAATATATTTAGCTTACATTTGAACCATGTATATATCAATTTATTATTAAAATATAAAACCTGAACTTATATTAATCTCAATTTTCCAAAACATCAGATAATATATGTGAAGCTTACCACAATCTACCTATAAAATAACCTTTGTGCCAAGTCACCCAGCTATACTGCAATCCTTAGGGAAATCTTCCCAACGTTTAACAAATTGTTTTAGGTATTTGCTTAAGAGTATCCTTGGCTCCATCTTTTCTGATAAAACAATAGCTTTGAAGTACCGACTTTTCATATCTATTTGTAAGTTTTATATAGATCTTTCTACGCTCTAGTGTCTCTGTTTTAGGTTGCACTTCAATTAATTTATGCAAAAGTGTATGCCTAACTAAAACACTAAGAAAAAGTGTATG
>Ga0315915_1002179_pt1 | contig 24523 bp, 9 predicted proteins | sample MpolbnodulesMG_FD_207738 | JGI IMG/M metagenome (GOLD analysis project Ga0315915, IMG submission 207738) | Medicago polymorpha root nodule microbial communities from Los Angeles, California, United States - branched nodules | ecosystem: Host-associated > Plants > Roots > Nodule | place: USA...
AAACCCCAAAAAATTAACATCAAAAGAAACAATTGAAATCAATTGTGAAAAGAAGAATAAAAAATAGAAACAAAATTTCAATTTTAACACACCGCAGCATTACAACATCAAAGGGCACTAATTGGAAGCTCATTATTTCTCATACAACTTAAACTAGATAAGAAATAACATAATAACCCATGCCGGAATTCACTTCAACCACGCTTGAAATAAGCAAAAATCTCAACCCATGCCTGAATTGCATGATGACTATTGTTGTAACAACATAAAGGAGACAAATTTGTTCAAAAAGAAAACGCAAATCTGAAGCTGAAATGAGAAAGAAAAAAAAAAACAAAAAGCTTCTAAAACAGACAGCAAGTAAACCTCCAATCCGAAATTCAATTTAGAAATGAATATGGGTGAGTGAATGGGGGACGGTAGTTCCTTCAGTTAGCTCAAATCCACAAAACCCTCATTTTCAAACCCCCACAAGCTCCAATTTTGGTACCATAAACAAAAGAGTAAACCCTCATTTAGGTCCCTGAAAATGTACCTCGCTATCAAACATGTCCCTGGATCAAGAAATCGAACTGTCACCATCTTTCTCAAAACTAAACATCAACAACAACACCATTATCTTCTTTTCTGAAAACCAACAACATCAACTCTCATACGTAGGGTTCTTCGTGGTGTATGTGATTGTGGTGTTTGTGTTTTTGGTGTTTATTGATTTCCTTTTCTGTTGTAAATTCCAGAGAAAGAAAACATTTTCGAAGATTTCTACACCAATCTTTAGTTTGTTGGATGAAATCTAAGAAAAAAGAAAAATATTGGTTTTTGATATGTGAGATTTGAGAAAAAACCCGGGTGATTTTAATCTTGGAATGGAAGAAGAAGATGAAGATGTGAGTTTCTTCTTCCTTTTCCAGAAGTTCAAATGGGTTTTGTAATCAGTTTCGTCCCTCACTAACATGGACATCCCATTAAGCATCTGACATGGCCAAACTAAATGACACATCATTAGATTTAACATAAGTTTAACGTTTTGGACATGTATGACTAACGGAACAGACATTAAGGGAGTTTTTGGTTCGTTTTCTTGATTCAAGGACGTGTCTGATAGCGATGTACACTTTCAGGGACCCAAATGAGGGTTTACTCTTCAAAAAATAAAAAATAAATATCCATTTTAATATGACATTATAGACACGTGTCAACCAAATGAACCGTACATGCACATGTTGATGGTCAACCACGTCAGCAAATTTGGACGGTTCCAATGCCTTTCATCACAAGGAATCAACGTCCAACATTTTCTCATTAATTAAAAAACATATTTATTCATTTAAATATAAACCACGACACCATGATTCCATGATTCAGAGTGCATGATAATATCATAAAACTCCAAATCCAACCGTTCATCAAACATCCAATTCAATCAGAACCGTTGATTACAACAACATTGAAAAAGCAACCACTCTATAAATCCAGAAGAAGACGAGTTTCATAGTAACTGGGGGATTTTCTTCCGTGTAATTCGCGAGTTAGGGTTTCAAATTCGACTCACTGAGTCTCTTCTACACATTGTGTTACCGGTTTATTCATTTTCGCCGGAGAAATTCTCGCTCCGATCTTCCTTAATTTTAATTCCGGTAGCGTAAATGATCGGATTTTCCGGCGAGAAATTTGGGATTTTTTCCGATGATTCCTTGAGTGTGTGTGGAAATTTCCAATTTTGACCCTAAAGCTAAGATCTTTACTCAAAAGTGTTTACTGGGTTTCTTCTTGTTCACTGGATTTCTTTGACTGTTTCATCTTGAATCAGAATATGAGATATGAGATATTGGGTTTCTATTTTTGATGAATAAAATTAAAAAAAAAAATCATTTTTTCTAGTTGGATTGGATAATTTTTATTATTTTGGGGATAATTTCTTGGAGGATTGTGTTGTGTGTTTGAGAATTTTTGGTGACATTCAATTTTGGGAAATGGGTCAGTAAAATCCAGTCAAATTAATTTCTTCAATTTGCTTAATTGGGTTTGATATTTAAGGAAACCTTGTCCTCTGATCAATTTATTGCATCAGTTTCATAATTGCTTTTGTTTTTTAATTTATGATTATAATAGAAAAAATTTCATTTTTGGCTTTTATGAATTGGTATTGATACCATTTTTTGGGTTCATGAATGGATCATAATTTTTTCTAATATATTGGCCATTCTATGTCTCAAATTTTTGTTGGCTTTCAATTCTTTCACAAATTCCTTGAGTTCGGTCCGAGGGATTAGTCTCCGGAGAGTATGCCCGGTTCACACCAAAAAATTCCTTGGCTTCACATAGTTGTGTAACCCTTTAGCTTTGCAAGTTTGCTATTAGAATTAGAAGAAAAAAATTGTAACTATGGCTGTGTCTTTGACACGTTTGTCTTGTTGGTTATGGGGAGGTAGTAAGGAGAAAGAGGCTATTGTTAATGGAAATCCATCTTCTGAATGGAGTTTTTCATTGAAAGAAAGAGAGTCTTTGAAGTTTCCTTTGATGAAGGGAACAAATAATCAAAGGAAGGTTAGGAAGAAGTGGCAGAGTAGGGAAGAAAGGAGAGTTGATAGAGAGTATGATGTTGTTTTAGTATCATCTGATGGTGGTGGTGGTTGTTTGTCAGGCTCTGAATCTGATGACTCAGATTGGTCTATTGGGTGGTTAGAGCCTCATGGTTCTGATTTTCAGAGTGATGATGATGAGTCTGAATCTGATAGTAGTTTTGCTGTTTTGGTTCCTTGTTATAGACCAGGTTGCAAGGAAGTTGAAGGCTCAAATAATCATCTTTTGAGTGCTATCAAGAATCTACCAAATGAATTTTCTTCTGGTAAGATTTGGAACTTGCTATTGAAATTTGTAATTTTTCTGAGCTGATTTACTTTTTGCTTAGATGCCTGAATAATCTTTAACAAAATTGGTTTGTTTGGCCTTGTTGATGATTTTGATCTTGATGAAGGAATGTGTGTGTCATTATCATCATGGTTATTGTGTTTGTGATTTTGCTATATTCGTAGTTTGGTAATAATTCAACTGTAAGTGTGCAATGATGATTAGGCCTTTTAGTTAGCTAAATCCAAAAGCATAATACATGACAAACAATTCTGTTTTTTTTATTCTTGGAATTGTCTTCAAATGCATCAATCTACGAGGTTATTGTTTTATGGTTTTTATATTTTAATGTTTGGTGTGTGTGTAACTATGTATGAAACTGTGGATACTGTAGAGGCATGCTTTTCTAGCCTTGTAAGTTTTTATGGACCCTCTTTATTTTCTGAGTGCTTTCATGTCTCATTTTTTCTCTCTGGTTTTATGGTTTTTGTGTGTAAGTAGTGATTACGTTGAACAGAATATCTTTGGTCTTTGAGTAAGATTTATAGATCTTTTAAAATAACAAATTGAAATAGAAGATAAGCATTTACTATATCATACTACGTTAATTTGACATGTTAAACAGTTACAGAACCTTCTATCTTATCTAATCTTAGAACTGTTTTTTTCTTGTTTATGGAAAATGAATTGTTTTTTATATCTTTATGATTGAATTTGAATGTACGTTCATGCTTAAATCATCTTATATGATAATAGAAGTATTACACACGGATCAAGATGATTGAACTTAATATGTAACAATTGCTTACTCCAAACTGCAAGATGGGTAATTGTGTTTTAAAAAACAACCTGCCATTTTAATTGGGAATATGCTAATCAAGCTAAGAGAGTTATCGCGAAGCATTCATGATTAAATGCGATTGGCTACTTATCACCGTTACTGCGATGATTTCCACCAATTCACGTGATTTGCAGTTTCCTTTTTAACTCAAAACACACACGCCCGAGAGATTTCTCGAAAAAAAATCTCTACATATAGCATTGCTGTTTTAATTGAGGTGTTTGTACTTGGTACAAATCAAAATTAGGGAAAGTTGTATAGTAATTAATGATGGAAACTCTACTCTATTCATTCACTGTACTCATTTTTCTTTTGATCTGTTGATACATTCATCTCTATCTGTATCCATGCTTATTGTGTTTTGGATTACTGATTGAATTTGCAGCTGGCAACAATTACATGGAACAATGGTTAGCTTCACTTCAGAATTTTGAAGCTTAGAAAACTACTTCCAGTGTGTTTGTAAACTTTGATCTCCACTGCGCCTCGATCAATGGCCATGCACGGTGGAAGGATTTCTAACACGTTTCCAAGCACACACAGCTTCATCTTTTATGATTAAGGACCTTTCTGACTACCTTTTAGAAGTAGAGGAAGCAAAAATAATCCATTATGTATCTAATGTAATCTAATGTAATTTTTTGTACATAGAATCCATTTCTCTTCTTATTGTAAAAGCTCAATTTGCAATGCAAAATTTGGAGCTAGAACATACTATATGGCCAAATCACTACTACAATAAAAATGCAATACTATATGGATATTAAGTTGAGATTATTGTTTTTTACTCAACTTCAATATTCTACTTTGGACAACTGAACACAATTTATATTTTAATAAACTGAACAAAATTTATAAAGTAATTTTTTTATAAAGTATTTTCTTTCGAGGAATTTGTAAAGTATTTGAATTAGTCGTTTTTTTTGTTGACGTTCCTAATTATTTACTCTCTTCAGCTTCCTAATTATTTGCTCTCTTCAGCTTATTTATAAGAGAAATTTCACTTTTTAGATTCATTTAATAAATTTTGAATCTAGTTTTGGATATAGATTAGATACATCATTGATGAAATTAAGGTAAAAAATAATTTTTCTTTTATAAATAAGACCGGGGTAGTATCTTATTTTAACAACTTTTGATTATAATATCTCAATTTAATAAATAGTTTGACAAAAAAACATGCCCCACTCTATTAAATAAATAGCTTGACACAATAATTAAGAAATGTAATAAATATGATAGTTTTATTAAAAAGTATTTTTTTAATATCTTTGAGCAAATTTCCAAGTACGGTTTTTGTCAACTTTATGATTTTAACCTTTGAATAAAGGGATTTGTTAACAAGTGCTCCAAAATCATTGTTTAAGGAACCACAAAAAGAAATTTTATCTTAAAAATACAAGTCAAACACTTATGAATGTCACATATATACAATTTACAATGTATAATTACTACTTATATGCTTAAACAATGTCTTCAGTCACTTGTTAGCATTTTCCATTAGCAAATAATCATTTTGGTCCTTGAATGTGCATCTTACTGTCAGGCTAGTTCTCCACTAAGGGGAGAATACAAAGAAATCTCTGACTCTAAAATTCTAATCAGTCATTGGTGTTAGTTTTTGCGTTAAATATTCAAAAAAGTTGAGCAAGCATGGACATAGAGGGGGTGTGAGAGATGTCTATGTTTTGAAAGAGTTTGGGCTCTCTCAAAATAGATCTCTGATCACATTAATCTAGGGCTGTGATTGGAGAACTGTATTACCTTTTGACCTCTTCTTTTGCAACATCGAAACCCCTTACCTGAGAATAAATGTTGCATTATTGAGGATTGTATTATGTGTTTCAGTCAGGGGATATAGTTTAACTGGCCAAATATTTCATAAGAAATGAGAGAACAAAAGGAAAGAAAATAAGAAACTAGAAATTGACATTAGAGCATCCAATAGTTTGCAATTACTAGTAATCACCATGCAAAGGTAAACTGTTGAGAGGAAACAATAATTGAAGAAAAATAAATAATTAAAAGAAACATTTTACACGCAATATTTTTATTTTTATTTTAAATTTTAAACTTTTCATGACAAAAGCCGGCCAACTTCCCATCACATTACTAGAAGCTTTACTAGACGACTTTTTGTGCGATGAAGTTTAGGAATAGATTCTTAAAGAAGACACATATAAAGTTAGAGATCAAAACATTAATGTCAATTATGGTGTTCTTTGTTTTTTATGCATATGTTTGAGATATGTGCAAAGTTTAGACCATAAGAGGCTAATATAAACGCAATCGATGTCAAATATAATTGATAATATTTTGATGTTTAAATAATACATATTAAACAAAAAAATTAACTAATATATTTTACGGGGGAAAAATAACAGTAAAAAATAAACAAAAGATAAAAAACATAATGTAGTTTGAGTGTTAAGCAACTTCAATTTCTTAAACATATTATTAGAATTTAGAGGTTTGGGTTCACCTTTAAAAGAGATAACTCTTGATAACGTTTATAGATCTTCTAAAAAAGTGGCAGTAGTTTCTACAATTTTATTCAAAAATTTTAAAATAAAAAACAAAAATTTAAGATCATCATTCGTTGAAAACTCGTTAAACAAATTACATGGAGATTCACCAAAAGTATATCACAGTATACGTAACCATTAGTTAAAGCAATAGACTAAAACTAGTGTAATTTCAAATAAATGAATATAGTCTTTGTCAAACAACTTGTAAGACTTATCTCAGATGACAATGTCGATATAATTAAATTGAAATTTTTTATTTGAATTTAGACCTAAAACTTCGCATTTGTGTCAGTTTCAGACAGAATTTGTCACTTTTTCTAGGGACCAAAAAAAGGTACAGTAATAATACATTTTTTTAATTTAAATTATTATCTTTCATTAAACATTTTTTTCTGAAAAAAAAAACTAATTCATTAAATACATGAATAATTTTGTCAAAAATAAATAAATATATGACTAGTTACGACATTTTTTTTTCTTCTGAAGAAGCTAAATTAGCCCACTCAAATTGACACCAGAGAGAATCGAATCTGAGACCTTGAAGAGGAGCAAACTCGCAGATCTCAAGTCAATACCACCAGACCAACCCAAGTGGGTTAGTTACGGCATTTATTAAAAATAAAAGAAATGATTGCAACTAGCATTCAAATTTTGTAACAACCATCTTTCGAAATTTTGAACTTTGATCCTCTTTAAAAACATTGATTTCCTTAATAAACACCCTAATTAACTCCAAAGATAGTGAGATCTTTTTGTTTTGAGTAAATTACACTCCCCTCTTCTTAAAGATGTTTGAATTACACTCTCCTTCCCTCTTATGTTAAAATATACACTCCCCTCCCCTCTTATTCAAAACATATTAGAAAATATTTCAATCCCCTCCCTTAAGAGAAGCATGAATTACATTTCTCTCCCCTCTTATGTTAAAATCTACACTTTACTCCCTCAATGACTTTTTTTCTAATAATATAGCAAAAAAATAATAATGTAACACACTTCGAAAATAAATAGTATTGCGGATCTATTTTAATATAACCAAAATTTGAATACATATTTTTTGGCTATTTTTTTCACAATTTGATTAACATATAATTTTAAAGCCTATTATAAAATATGAAACAACTCAAAATAAAATTTAAATATGTGAAAAATTACTAAAGACAAAAAAATATGGTTATTTAAAAGTTAATTTTATACTCTAAATTATAAAATTAATAGCAAAATATTTAACTTTAATTATCATTGACATTTAAACTATAAAGAAATGAAATTATTTTTCTTAAATGGTGGTTCAAAATTAGTATATATCATTAAAAAAATTATTATGTTAAAATAGATTAGTGCATATTTAATTATTAAAGGAGAGCCTGTAATTCAAACATCTTATAGAGGTGGGGAGTATAACTTTTATTTTTCACGGGAGTGAAGTGTATATTTTAACATAAGAGGGGAGGGGAATGTAATGCATCTTTGAGGGGAGAAGAGTGTAATTTACTCTTTTGTTTTTGAAGCAAGCATGTTGAGATCTTAAAAAAGATGCTAAGAAAAGAAAAATAAAAGGTGGATGTAAAAAAGCAAAAGGGGAGGTGCTCATGGTTGTGTGGGTGGTTTGAACTGGCAAAGCTGGAACATTGCCACCAGTACGTGGGTCATCGCTCATGTCATGCAAACATTATTTATTTATTTTGTTATTCTTTATTTTCTTTTCTTTTTTTGAAATGTTATCTTTTCTTTTTAAAATTTAATTTGTATATACGAACCAATCGAAAAATTTATACATAATTATTAGACTAAATACTTATTTTGCTTTTATTTTCATAAATTTTAGTTTGTTTGATATATATTTAAATTTTTATATAACAGAAATAAATTTTTCTTTATATTGTCACACTTTATTGTAAAGGAAATATATTTTGACATTAAATTCGTGCGAAGTTTGCTCCCCTCCATCATCTCATAATTAGCAAAATAACATCTTACACGTTTTCTCTGTCTCACTTTTTCAATGTCTTTCTCTATCTTTCATAGAAAATCTTTTTCTTTTCTTTTCTTTTCTTCATAGTTACTTCTTTTCATATTTTCTTCTCTTGGTCCATTCCATCATGGATTCCATGTCTTCTCTTCCCTATCTTTTCATACATAGAGTAAAAGAAGAACAAACACGGTTTGCATGTTTTTGACTCTCACACGTTATAATATCATCAAGGACCAAAGGGAAAACCAAACAAACACAACAAAGAAATTAAGAAGAAGAAAAAATGTTGCAGAGAGCAGCTAGCAATGCATATTCATGGTGGTGGGCTAGTCACATCAGAACAAAGCAATCAAAATGGATGGAGCAAAACCTTCAAGGTTCATTATTAGCTTATAATCATTCTCTTTTTCATATTATAAAATCACAAGTTCATGCTTTGGTTTTAACGTTAAATGTATAAACATATAGTATATGTTTTTGATCATCAATTTCAATATATGTTATTAAGGTTTACATGACAAAACAGTATCTTATGTACAATATATTTGTATTCTCTTTCTGCATGAGTGAAGAGGTTTAAGGAAGATGTTTTGTGGTTTAATTGTTTGATTGTTTTAAGGAACAGTGTCTAATATACTCAATGGGTTTAATAGTTGTATATGATTCTTACTATGCTTCTCTGCTTACTCCAATTTCCAAAATTTGACCTCAACTAATCAAAAGCATTCAATGTTTTTCATTCAACAACTCCAATTATTATGATGCTTTTCACAAACTATAAACTTTGATCTTGTTGTACATCTTAATTTCAAAATGAATTGTACTAATTTAAAGTCTTTTCTATGATTTCAATATGCTTACCTCAATCCTATGTGTGTATGTAACTATGGACACTGATTTTCTTATTGTAACTAGAATATTAATCAAAATTTGCTTGAGCTATAGCTAGATGCCAATGTGATGTATGATTAACACAGTGTACTTTTATATATAAGCCTTTGGTATATGACAAACTGAAATGTATATGCAAAACTGCAGATATGGAGGAAAAGGTGCAGAGTGCTATAAAACTCATAGAGGAAGATGGAGACTCATTTGCAAAGAGAGCAGAAATGTATTACAAAAAGAGACCAGAGCTAATAAACTTTGTCGAAGAAACATTCAAGGCTTACCGAGCTTTAGCCGAACGATATGATCACATATCAAAAGAGTTGCAGAATGCCAACACCACCATTGCTTCTGCCTTTCCGGATCGAGTCCCATTTATGGATGAAGAAGATGATGATGGATCGCCGAGGACTCCAAGAAAAATACCAGAAGGGTTCAAAACAAACATCCCAAATCCTCCACTTAAAGACTTAAAAAACGTAGTAACAGCAGCCACAAAGAAATTCAACACCAAAAAGTTCGCCACAGCGGCAGCTACTTCTGAAGTTCCTAAATCTGGATTGAGCAGAAAGGAAGCACTTGAAGAGGTTGGCAAGCTACAGAAACAGATTTTATCTCTACAAACAGTGAAGGAGTTCGTGAAAAGCTCATATGATAATTCCATTGCTAGGTACTGGGAAACTGAGGATAAGATCAAGGAATTACAAGAGAGAGTTTCCGTTCTGCAAGATGAACTCGGAGAAGGTATCGTTATCGAAGATGATGAAGCACGCCGTTTGATGGCAGAAGCTGCTCTTAAATCATGCCAAGAGACATTAGATCAATTGCAAGAGAAACAGGAAAGGTCGGTTGATGAAACCAAAATTGAATCCAAAAGGATAAAAGATGTTAAAGCCAAATTAGGCTCTCTCATGAATGAGTTTCAATATGATCAGAGCAAATCCAAAGAGCCAAGGGTCAAAAGAGATGTGAAAAGTTTAGAAGAGAGAAAGGACCTGAAAGAAGATGATGGTCGATTGACTCAACAGATACAGGACTTGCAGTTGTTACAGGAGACCGTAAAAGTGCGCTTTGAGGCTAGCTCCAATTCCTCTCTTGCTGCGACAGAAATGGCCGAGAAGATTGATGAGCTTGTGAACAAAGTGATCGGCTTGGAAACTGCAGTTTCATCTCAGACTGCTCTAGTATATAGTTTGAGAACAGAAACTGATGAACTTCAAGGCCATATTCAAACTTTAGAAGGTGATAAAGAAAGCCTGATAAAAGATGAAAATAAATTGAACGATCAACTGAGAGAAATGGAACAAAGGATGCTTGCAGTACAAGATTTAAACCAAACTGTTGAAGATCGGAATAGCAACCTCCAAACTCATTTCACCGAAGCACGTTGCAATATTAATCGCCTCTCGGTGGAAGTCCAAAGTGTGCAGCCAAGTGAAGAGGTGAAGGTTCCAGATTCATCACAGATACAAAAGAATTCATCAGGCGAGGCTGATTCAAAACACGAAGCTGAAGGGAAAGTTCCATTGAATCAAGACAATGTCTTGATTAATGATGTAAAGAAGTCAGAAGAGGAACATACTGGTTTGTTAGAAGATGCAGTAAATTCAGATAAAGAGCAGCCAAATGTAGATGTTAAGGTTGCAGATTCATCGGATATACAAAAGAATTCATCAGGCCAGGCTGAATCAAAACATGAACCTGAAGGGGAAGTTCCTGTGAATCAAGACAATGTCTTACTGAATGATGTAAGGAAGTCAGAAAAGGAACAAAATGGTTTGTTAGAAGAGGCAGTAAATTCAGGTGAGGATCTTAAGATTGCCAATAACGTAGAAGATAAGGTAACATCAGATACCAAGTTCAAGGTAACTGATTCACCACAAAATGGTGTACAGCAACAACCAAGCCTTATCTCACAAAATGGTCTACACACAGAAAATAATCTTAAGGTTGCTAGTACCTTAGAAATGGAAGGAGCGACTGCAGTGGAAAACAAACCTCTAAACGAGTTAGAAGATCAAGAGAAGACTCTTAACCTTGGTAAAAGTGATGGAAAAGAGACAGTTGCTATGAGTACAATTACCGAAAATCAGGAAGTCGGTCAGCACCCAACAAGCAACAAGGCAGATCATAGTTCTTCGGAGAGTTTTGAGAAACTGCAAGAAAATGATGCCAAACAAAGTCCATCTAAGACGGAGAATAATCTTGGAGTTGATCAGAAAGAGCAGGAAATAACACCAGATGATGAACCTGATTGGCGGAAAATGTTTCTGGACGGAATGCAGGATAGAGAAAAAGCACTTCTAACCGAGTACACTAATACTCTTCGGAATTACAAAGATGTTAAGAAGAGGCTCGCCGAAATAGAGGACAAAAATCAAGACAAACACTTGGATTCTTGTTTTCAATTGCAGTTGAATGAACTGAAGACATCTAATTCCTTGAAAGATCAAGAGATAAGAATTTTACATCAGAAACTTAGTCTTTTGCAGACAACCATGGAAGGAAAAGAGGACTTGGCTGACTCAACTTCAGTTCTACCGCAAGAAGAACATGGCATTCAGAAACTACTAAAAATTGATCAACCTGCATCTCCAACAGCTATTGAAGAGAAGTTCCGGTCCAGTATGGATGAAATTCTAGAGGAGAACTTGACTTTCTGGTTAAAGTTTAGTACAGCTTATGCTGAGATACAGAGATTTGAAACCACTATCAAGGATTTGCAAACCGAGGTATCAAAACTCGAGGAAAACGGAAAGTCTTCTGAAGGTAGTGCAGGCATAGAGCATTCTTTAAAATCAGATGCAAGGCCGATATACAAACACCTGACAGAGATTCAATCTGAAATAACAGTCTGGGTGGAGAAAAGCGCCTTGATGAAAGAAGAAGTGCAACGTAGATTGTCATCTTTGTGTGTCATCCAAGAGGAGATAACAAATGCATTGAAAGCCAGTGCTGAAGATGATGACTTTAGGTTCACGAGCTATCAATCAGCCAAGTTCCAAGGTGAGGTTTTGAACATGAAACAGGAAAACAATAAAGTTGCTGATGAACTTCAAGCAGGTCTAGATATTGCAAGATCTCTTCAACTAGAAATTGAAAAGGCACTTATAAAGTTGAATGAGCAGTTTGGGTTTTCAACTTCAAAGCGACAAGAAAGTGGACAACTAAGAGAGTCAGAAACTCGAGCCAGGGTTCCTCTTAGGACATTTATCTTTGGTGTGAAACCAAAGAAACAATCCATATTCTCCTACATGACCCCTCGAATGCATAGGAAGTTCAACTCTGCCTCTGCCAGGGATCAGAGTCGTCTGTAAAATATTCTCCTAGTTTCATATTCTGTTTCTTTGATCATTCATCTCTTTTTGAAAATTCATTTTATAGTTTCATTAGGTAGTGGATTGAGAGTGTTTTTTGACCCTAAGGAAGAGATTCAGTTTTTTCATTTTTATTACTTGTCCATAAGCAGGAAGTATGGAAAAATGTAGTGTTTGGTTTACTTGTGTTTTGAGCTATCCTTTTCAACATATATCAATGATCCCGTTTTCTGTCTATTGTTTTCTTTAATACCAAACTGCCTGTGAATGAAATCTTTTATCGTGAAGTAAGATTATGATGTCCTTGGTGAAAGTAAAAGCAACAAAATTCTATGACAAAATCACACTGCACATGCACACTTGCATATATCCAAATTCTACTATTCTTTATTTTTTTTGAACAACCAAATTCTACTATTCTAGTATATAATAAAGCTAAATATGTTTGTGGTCCCTATGAAATGAATTAATGTTGGCTTTGATCCCTATAAAATCTCTTTTATTTTGAGAGGATCACTTTCCAACTTGATATCTCTTTTTTTGTGATCTGTAGTTTCATTTTAGGGGATGAATTTTTTTTGGATAGTACATGCTAACATACGTTATTGATTAGATGTTATTTGACATGACCACGTGACATTTCATAAAACATAGTTAACCGACATCACATAACAATTAACAAGAACCAAAAAACAATACTTTCATATTTCAGAGGGATGGAAAAGATTTTTTTTACAAAGACCAAAACTAAAATTCACTTATCTTAAACAACTGCACTGTAGTTTGCATGGTTATTTACAGTCAATTTAACATTATTTGTAAAACTTGTTGAAATCTAAAACTAAAAAATAATATAAAAATTTAACCTTGAAAGATTTTCAAAACTCTGAAAAAATCCATGAGCATTTAAATGCCTCCAGTACTGTTGTAACAGAGTCGAGGTGGCAATGGAAGAACCAGATACTGGACTCAAACCCAAGAATTCCAGGACTTGGTTAGTTATTCTAGGAAGAGGAAAATTGGTAGTAAGAGAAAAACTAACCTCTAAGCTCCCAGATTGGTTAGTATGCCTGTGCAATAGTGAATGAGCCAATAAGAGGCTGTTTTGTTAGGCATAATGGCATATAGGTTGACTGGCTGGACTGGGAATTGAACCCCTAAGGAGCCTTGAACTATTGGAAGAGACTCTGTTCTTATCAGTATGCTTTCTTATTATCTTTTTAATATGAAGCTTATGTAACAAAGCATGGCTGACAACATGAACCAGGAATCGGATAACCGGTAACTAACGATTTCATGGCTAGCAATCCAACCTCAACAGGGAAACAGTAGTTACTAATCCCAAAATTAAATTAAAAAAAGGTAATCGTCAAACTGGTAACAGCGGATAGCAAAAAAATTACATAAATAAATGATCTTGCAAGTAAACACCAGCAATACCTGACAGATATCCCTTCTGTAGGGTTTAACTCATTCCAAAACTACCATACACAATCCAAATTGTGTGTGATAATTCAACATATTGACCCTTTTTCTGATTTACATATATTTGAAAATAAGGTTATCCTACTTTCAAATTTACCAAGGCCAAATAACTTGCTATATCTATATATAGGTTCTCTTGCTTTTCCCTCAAACAAGGCAAGGAAATAACACTGTTCTTAACATCTAGCGCCAACACCTGGTACAATCCCACCTTGAGCGTAGGCATTCCCAATATGCTATCAGCCGACTATGTGACTACCTTCCGGGAAAAAGATCCTGGTTAACATGTTATGCAACATTTCTTCACCTGGAGACTACCCTGTTTGAGAACCCATCAACTTTATAAACCTCGGCAAAAACTCTAGCAACAACATAACATGACATCACTTGCTCTTCTTAGCATCTTGTGGGAACTGCACCCCCATGAACCCAAGCAAATTGGATGCAGGACCAGGAAGCCCTTGTTGGGAAGAAAAGGAATCAAGCAAGCTTTTTACTAAATTTACATCCACATCTACAGGAGAGAAGTCCTCATCCATATCTTCTGCTGCATGTGATGTCCCCTGAAAGAAAAAAAATTAAAAAGAATCAATCATATTAGTCAAACTACTTATAAATAGAACCCGTGTTAAGACCGATGGCCAAAATGAAATATCTTTGCATCTTTATGAGACAAACTACTTATTTTTCATTTTTTTTCCCTTTCAATGGACTTTGTGTGGTTTGGTCACATTTATACATCCATAAATAAACATTAATATTTGGAATTAAAACATTATTTACTCATGCAAACCCAAACAAAATACCTCATCCTTCTTTGGAATTTGTTCATTAGCACGAACAAAACTTTTTTGAAGGGTTGTTGCCTTTAGTTGTTCATTCATAGCATCAGAATAAGACTGCACGAAGGTATCCTCTTCATCATCATTATCCTCAGCAGATTCAACCCCATCACTCTCGTCAGAATCATCATCTATATAATCATCAATAAAAATATCAGAACCCACAAGAGATGCTAAGGTGGAAGAAACACACAATAATTGACTAATGAAGTGATTGTCTGTTTGGTTGAATTCCAGTAATCAATTAATTCTCTAGTCCTACAGTTCTGTGCATACTAAAACTCAGGTACCAGTTACCTATGGTTAGCATATTTCATACAGCTTACAGCATCACAAACAATTAAGAAAATGTATTAGTCTATGTTACATTATTCAACAACAAACGTGAAGACATAATCAATGCCCAACATCAAACCAAATGGGTGGTCAAACCTGAGAGATCTGAACCAAAGTGTGCGTGCATGTATAGCTCTTCCACAAATAATTCATTAGCAAAAATAAAGATGAGTTCAACATAAAGCAAGAGAGGATCTATTTAAGTAAAATTTCATAATTGGATAAAAAAAAGCACTAAAACTATCGAAGTTTACAAAATAAACATAGACATAAAAATCTTACCGAAGTCCAGGTCAGATGATGATCCTTCTTCAATATTACTGTTGTCAGCTTCACCTGGACGCTTCATTACTGATTCCATCTCTTTGAGAAATTGATCCACATCAAAGTTCACTTCCTTATTCCTTCACAAGTCCCAATATAAATAGATATCATCGTAATGAAGTAATATAGCAAAACCACAAAGGTAACATTATAAAACCGGTAATTTGGTTTGTATAGAAAATTAAGATTTGATTGAATTTTCAATATAAAAATGAAATAGAATTATTCCCACTGTTGTTGGGTGAACAAAGGAAGACGAAATCCAGTGGCTCAGTACAACAAAATGACAAACATAATAGACAAGAAATATTTTTTATTTTTTTTAAAAAACTTAATAAGCAACACTTCCAAGGGCAGCAAAAGAACCCTTAATACCCCCTTCCCCTTAGACTTCCCTAGTTTTCCCTTGTATTTTAAACCAACTCACCCGTAGACTCCGTTATCGTCTCTCCATTCACACATTCTATTATTACAATAATCCCTATTCCTAATCACTCAAACATGCTGCTATATCAAATTAACAGTAATCCTAGTCTTTCTAATCATTGTTCCCACTCTCATCCTTGCTAGCATGCCTCTTCATCCTATGTATACTCGGGTAATTGATGGTATAACAGAAAACAAATTAAATCTCACCCAAATGTGTATATATTGTGAATACGATGGCATACATTAATTAGTAGCGGGAAAAACCGCTGTTCAGCTTATTAATACTAACCCTTTAATTAATTTTTGCCATGTGTTTTTATTTATTTTGTGGCAGGTTTTCACAGTGATACGAATGAACAATTGGTTCACATTGATACATTTTCTGCCATGAATGGAATATCTCGATTTTGTGAAAGTGATTTCCCATGGAGGTATATTTTACTTCTTTCTTTTATACATGCTTATGAATTATGATGCAGCTTGTTAACTCTTGCGAGGATCCAAACGATGTTTGACTATAATAAGCATTCTAGACCAGTGAAGTCATGTCTTTCTAGGCTTTTGGCTTTAGTATTTATGTTCTGAGATTATGTTTTCAATATCATCATCAAGATCACTCTCACTTCTTTCACTAGATAATAAATTGATGTCAAGAAACACTTCATTTAAACTACTTTGACACACTTTGTCTCTGCATAGCGTATCATCCATTTCCTTACACTTGTGCTTGTAGGTTCTTATCATTTCTTTCTTTATTTTGTTTGCAACAATCATTATCATATATCAAATGGAACTAGTTGTTTAAAACAAGATATCAACACCTACTTTACCCAAGTCAGTTTCTGCTTAAAAACGAAAAACTGTACTAATTATAGTATTATAGTAGAACTTGTCAAATACGCTGCAATGTTATGTAAGTGCGATCTAAAGTAAGCTACATAACATTTGAATAGGCACTTTGAGAAATGCTTATTGAAGAATAAAATTTCAACAAGGTTAAATTGGTCAGAAATTATTATAAAAATAGATACCACCTAAACTGTTTTTAGCTTTCACATAAATGTGTTTTTAAAGTTCTAATTTTTAGGTTATTAAAATAAGCACAGCACAGTGTTTTTGGAATACATAAAAACTTCATTAATAAGCTCATTTGTGCAGGATACTTCATGTAATTTACTTGGCACAATACCTCATTAGTACTTGCTGCAGTAGATAAGCATATGTAATCTGAAATTTAATCTCATTCAAACAGGACACATTGACTTGTCTGAATTTCAGTCTTAATCAAAAGGTTGGAGTGTTCGACTTGGATTTTATAAATATGTGGAACTTAATCTACACTAATGGCCAAACATCATGGAAAAATAAACCCTTTCATGACCCAAATTCTCTCAAAGAAAATATTCATATACAATAACCGTTGGAACATGGAAGCATGCATAACAAACATGTAATACTTAAATGAATATGTATGCAGTGAAACTGACCTGTCTTCAGGAGCTTCAGCACCCTCAAAACTTGACACCATGTCAACAAATGCCCGCATGCTTTTTGCTACATCACTAGGATCAAACTCGTCAGCATTTGAACCAGTATCTTGACCCTTTTTCTCTTTCCCTTTGCTTTTGTGTTTTAAGTCATAAAGTTCCATCTCCTTTTGTCTTTCCATAAGAGCAGAATTTAACTCTTCCTCTCCGTTGTAAAGCCAAGAATCATCATCAGATGGAGGAACCTCCTGACCTTTAAATTCGTCCACCGAATAAGGCAAAGCAAGAATTTCATCGATGTGTCTAACAGGAGCACTCATCATGTCACTGCAACAAATTTTCAACTTGGCAAATAGCAATGATAAAAGAACAGAAGTCTACTGTTGGAAATTAAAAAATATCAATACTCCACTATCCAAGTAGCTTAGATTAATTGTATAGCAGATAGGCTAAGATCAAAGTATTTTAGCAAAGAGTGCTAGCATAACTGCTCCCTTCTAAATTTGCATTTGTTCGTTTATTATCATTGTAATTACCACATGTTTATAAACTAAGCATGCTGCTGAGTGCAAAAAAACTCAAGCACATTCAGAAAACTTTCTATTATCACATGGTTTCACAAGCTCCTGATCTAGGGGACTCTACTTCCGTAGACAACTAACTCCACTTGGAACTAGAGCTCTGGTCAATGTGATTATGTAATCAATTTGTGAAAATAAATTTCTAGAGTTAAATTAAGGCTATATGAAGGAGCTATTGAAATCGATCCAAACTTCTGTTTTAGAGATGAAAGCAAGCAGGCAATTCTTCTCAGTTGAAATCTCTGGATGGATGGAATTGGATCATTGGTGATAAAGATTCGTTGGGCAGCAGACTCGACAGTCCCTAAAGGAATTTATTGAACAAGATAGGTTCTGTGACTTTCTTGTGGGACTAAATCCTAAATTTGATCAAGTAAGAATTCAGATTTCTATCCATTCATGCAAAATAACATTTATAACAAATGCAAAGAAAACGTATCCTATCCATTCAACTGGATCTCTGACCAAGTCATTTTAACCAACTAGTATTTCCAGCCTTAGCTTAGCAATGATAAAATAACAAAAACCAATTAAACTCGTGAGCTAAGAACAAATAATGTCACAAACTAATCCAACTTAAAAACAAGACTTGATTTGAAACGCAATGGGTGTTCAATATTAAGAGTTATAGTAAATCCAAGGAGATTTGCTAGTATCTACCTGTTCTTATAATTTATATTCTATTCTATCAAATAAAATGAGTCCACATAAAGGTAAATCATGCATGTGAGTGAAGAAAGAGCCAAAGAGCAGTTCACTAACCTGGCTTTGGAGTGCATATTAGTGTTTCTATAATACTCTTGAGCATTCTGCATCAACCTCTGATACTCACTAGAACCCTGAAGCAGCCCTTGAAAGTAACCACTTTTCTCCAAGCTCTGCATAAACACTTCCCAAGTAGAACCCTTCCCTTCAACCCCATCGCGCGTCCGCTGCTGATACATCATTTCCATCCCACAAGCAATCTTCAACCCCAGCTCCGCCTCTGCATACTCCTCCCTATGGTCTCTACTCGGGAGCTCCGGATAAACCTTTGGAGCCCGAAATGTTTGCTGAACAAGCTGTGCATACATAGCCCTTGACATCTTCACACAAACACAAACCAACTCCTCCTCCCTCCCTTTCTCCAAAAATTTGTCCATCTTCGCCGCAAATTTCATGGAATCAATATCCCTGTCGTAGAAACCTTCCACTGCCAATGAAATCAAGCATGGCTCGTGTTTAAGAACCATTGCAACCGACACCGGAACCCTAACCCTAACCGTATGCATATTCTTCTTAGCCCGGTCTGGGTAATCCTTAATCCGGTTCATAACAGCAGTCTGAACCTGTTCAGCGGCTCTCGATTCGGACTCAGAGGTTATTAGGAACTTAAGTGAATCCATTAGGGAGGGGGTAGGGAGACGGTTACGGGGGATGATGTGGATATGACCGTTACGGATGAAGATACGGTTGTCGGAGTTTTCAGGGTCAAGCCAACGAGGAAGATGAAAGGCGGCTTCAATAAGGAGAAACTCACCATCAGAGTCCCAAACGCGGATGGAAAGGGAAGGGAAGTGGCGGGAGATATGGAAGAGAAGGAAGACGGTGAACCATTCGTCATCGAGGTTGTCGCCGTAGCGGAGGTGGCCGTGGAGGTGAGGGAGGTTGGAGGAGGTAGGGTTTGGTGGAATGGAGAGAGAAAGGGCGAAGGGTTGGTGTTGCCAGATGTAGTCAGTGGTGAAGGGTGAAATGGTTTGTAGGATTTGGAGGTGGAGGGATTGGAGGGTGGTGGCTGTAGTGGTGGTGAGGGAATCGGGGTATATAGCATAGAAAACGGTGTCGTTTGATCGCATTGTAGTGGAGGAAGAAGGTGGAAACTCCATTTTTATCCTATCTATTCCAACTTCTCCACTAAACTTCAGGGCTCGTACCTAAGATGTTTTCCCTGCTGCAATTATGCAAAAGTAAGTAAATGAATCAGTGTTTAAAAAAAAAATGAATTAATGTTTTATGAAATATAGGGCTGTTTGGATTGGCTTATTTTTGAGTTTATGAAAAATAATTTATGCAAATAAATAAGCTTTTATGATAATTCATAAAAACTTGATAAGCTTATCAATAATACATAAAAAGCTTATTTATATGCATAAGCTGTTTTGAATAAGCTCAAAAATAAGTCAACCCAAACAGACTCATAGTGTTCAACATCAAGCACATAATCACCACCCTTAAACCCTAAACCCTAAGCAGACAATGTTTCCACGTTCAACATTTTCCATATTAATAAAAACTAAAACCCAAATTCCTAAACTTTATGAATGGAGACAGATACTTGAATGATACTAATTTTTCTAGTCACAAACTAGGGTATGAAACTCAGAAAGAAAAGCGTGGTAGATAATAGTAAAATCAACTATGGAACAAATCAAAGTTTGGTTATAATAATAAGAATCGAAACGTAGTTGACACAGAAATAAAGTCCTTAAGCTTTGCAACTCAGTTCTAATGGCGGAGAGTAAAAAGGGAAACACAAACCTGGAAGTGCGAAAAGCCAAGGGTGTGGCGGCGTGACGGACGAGGGTTGCGGCGAGAAACTGTGAATGGACTAAACGTAAGTATATAGTGGTTTAAAGTGCTTTTGATGGATAAAGTGATGTTTGGTTACCCATATCTAAAATTGATTCTCTATCCTAAAATCGATTCTAAGCAAAGCTACTTCCTTGTAGCTTCTGGCTTTTGCTCTCAACTTTACCCTTTCAAACCCAGTTCAAACTCTAAAAGTTAAAATTCAAAGAAGAGGAGAAAGAAAATTAAAATGTATACTAAAAACAAAAAACCAATGAAAAATAAAAGCAAAGATTTGATTTTTCCACTTGGATGTGCTAGTGCTCCACCGGTGATGGTGTTTCAGCAAATGAAAATTGGTGTATACACATTTGCTAAGGCTGAAAAACATATGTAAACTACTCAAATGTCCCTCTGTAGTTAACTGTTGAAATTTTAAAGAACCGGCGGCAGTTAACTGCCGAGGTTTCTTCGGCAGTTAATTGCAGAACGGACATAGGGATTGTCATCGCTCGATCACTTCCTTTTCCACCAAGTGATTGCTTAGGGACCTTAGCATACGATCTGGGTTGTTTCCCTCTCGACTTTGGATCTTAGCACCCTAAAAGTCTGTCTGTACAAACGATCTAGGCCTGTATTCGGAGTTTCCCTGGGGTTGGTAAGGCGAAATGGGGCCACCCTAGCCCATTGAGTGCTCTACCTCGGGCCACCATTTCGCGGAAAACCAACTATATCCGATCTTGGTTGGCCTTTCACCCCTAGCCACAAGTCATCCTCATATTTGGCCACATACGTGAGTTCGGTCCTCCAAGGCCTCTTAGAGCTCTCTTTATAAGAACATAACAGACATAGGAGTTTCCAAAACTCCATTGTTGCGTTTTTCATTCTCCTAGGTGTGATTTTCAGTCATTTCAAGTCATTCCAATCCAATTTCAATCACAGAATCAAGTGTTTTGAATCCTATTGCATTGGTTTTTTGTCATTGAATTGTTTGATTTTTTGGAATTTTTTTGACATATTTAGGTTTTGTTGATTTTAGATTTGATGATGATTTTGTATTGATTCGTTATATGTTGTTTAGAATAGAATTATGTTAGAAATTGTTAGGTATTTGAAATTGTTATAAATTGTTTAGGTTTTAGAAATTGTTAGAAATTATAAATTGTTTTAATTTTATGATAATTTAGGTTTAGGTTTAGGTTTAATGGATATTTCAAATAAGATTGACATATTGTTGTAGAATTGTTAGGAAATTATGGTAGAATTTTTATGATTAGTTTAGGTTTTGATGAATTGTTGTAGAATCGTTACGATTAGTTTAAGTTTGTTATGAATTTTTGTTGTTATGAATTTGTGATAGAATTGTTACGATTAGTTATGGTATACTTTTTATAATTAGTTTGGGTTTTGATGAAATATTGTAGAATTGTTACGACTTGATGTAGGTTTTGATCGTCAATTTGTTTATGTAGATATTTCTCAGAATCAGCGAAACGTTGAGTTGAACAAAAAGGAGGGTGATGACAAGAAGAAAGAAAAATCACCTATGACATGGCACAGAATCACATGTGATGGTTCCATATAAAAGAAGGATTCAAAGGTGCTAATGTACAATCAGACGAGGTTGAGGAGGAGCGGGAAGACATGCTATTTTGGTCCTCAACCAAAATCAGGTGCCCCAGGGACTCTCAAGGACAACCCGAGTGACTTGTGTGACGATTGAATGTAGTTGTTTTTTATGCTATGGATCTTTTTTTGCTTAATTATTTTGGATCTTTTTTTATGTATTTTTTATATGTCGTGCGCATTATGCTTGACATTATGGTACTTTAAATAAAATCGCATTTGGAATAATTTCGATTAAAATCGCGTATTGAATAATTTCGATTAAACTCGCGTATTGAATAATTTCGATTAAACTCGCGTATTGAATAAAGACTACTTAAGTATAACGTGAATTTGAATAAAAACTGCGTAATGAATAAATAAATTCAAAAGGTGGTAAATTCATTACATTACATTACATTACATTCGGGAATATACCTTCCAACTACAACAATTATCTTACCTTTAAATGGGGTAAATTCAAACTTGCTAAACAGTAGGACTCCAACATTCGTCCGACATTTCTATTATTCTATTCAAAAGATTAAATTCTTGTTAGGCTTGGTTTAAATGACGGTAGAATGTTTGAGTCCTGCCGTTTAACAAGTTTGAATTACCCCATTCAAAGGAAGACAATTGTTGTAGTTGGAAGGTGCATTTCCCCACCTAATCACGATCTTCTGGCGGAATCGGACTCTTGATAATATCTTTAGTTGATCTCAACAACGTTACCCGCATATCGATCCACTGGAACATGTTGTGCTCCCAAAACATACTCGTCACATTTTCGTCGTTCGTTAATTCCACCCAACTGAATGATACTCTCCCTTCGTCAAGCATTGGACGTTTATACCGAACGTATTCCACCATCCTTGTGTCTCTGGGGTTGACTCCCTGGTTGAATTCATTCATCCTTGAGACCTCTTAACGTTACACCAAGGCACCAAACCTTCAACCTCTGAGGTTCTCCGCTGTTGAATTGTGCATGAACGTCGATCCACCCGGCCATTGTTTCAAATCTACAAAATAAGAAATTAAAAACAATCAATGAAAAACTCATTCAAACATTTCATCAAACACTTGATGTGCAAATTATACATAAACCCTAAAAATCATAAAAATAACCCTAAACTCTAAAAAGAAAAACATAAAATTGCAAAATGTATAACAAAATTATTCAACTTATATCTACTCTTAAAATAAATCGTACACTCTTACATGTAAATCTACTTAAAAACTAAAATAAAAAAAATAAATATAAAACATCAAAATAAAAAATAACCCTAAAATTCTAAACTACAACATAAATATCATGCAAACATTTTAACTAAATTAATCAACTTACATCTACTCTAAAAATGAATTATAACATGTAAATCTACTAAAAAACTAAAATAAATTAAATTTACTCAAAAACTAAAAAAAAAAACATTTATAACAACTAAAATGTAAGTTAATAGCATTATGATTACTTACTTCTGATTTTGTTGAATAAATTTAGTTGGGTTTTTTAGAGAGATTTTGAGAGGGATTTGAATTTTTTTTGGTAAAATGAGAGTAATAAAGGATGAGAGAGCTTCTGCCAGATTTGTAGCATGAGCGCATCGGCAGTTAACTGTCGAGGTTTTCCTCAGTAGTTAACTACAGCCGGTTCCAATCAAATTCGACAGTTAACTGTTGAGAGGCATTTGAATAATTTACTTGTGTTTTTCAGCCCTATCAAATGTGTGAACATCAATTTTCTCAGCGCATACCCTTCTCAAGGTTAGGGAAGACGGTAGAATTGGAAATTTGGAATATATATTTTTAGTTTAAGTATATAATAATAATAATAATAATAATAATAATAATAATAATAATAATAATAATTTTTTAATAACAACAATGGACTTTTGTTTTTGTGAGATAAAATACTGGACTTAAATATGACAAAGGCCCAATATGTTTAAAAGTTTAAGAAAATTGCTTTTCTGACATTCATAACTTCACAATGACACATGAAAATTGTAACGCCCCAATTAATTATTTAATTATTTTTGGTTGAGTTTAGAGTCTTTTATATGACTTATATGATTTATGTTGATTTATGACATGTTGTGGTGTTTTAATATTTTATTAAGTGGCTTTATATTATTATTTTTTTTAGTAGAATATGTTGGATATTTAGAATAAATATATTTGAGGGGCTGGTTTGGATTTAGTTAGAAAATACGTTGATTTAGTTAGAAAATATGTGGATTTAGTTAAGAAATATACGTGGATTTAGTTGGAAAATATATTGAGGGTGTGAGATATAAAAGTTAAGAGTCAGACACAAATTAGGTTAGAAGCTTTTGGAGAACCAAGAGAAGAGGAGAACCTAGAGAAGAAGAGAACCATGAGAAGAGAAGAGAAGAACTCGTAGAACCTTGCAATCATCTAATCTAAGGTAAGGGTGGGACTAATATTCTCTAATCTTAGGTTGTATAATTCTGAAATTGGATTTAGC
>Ga0315915_1002183_pt1 | contig 24497 bp, 13 predicted proteins | sample MpolbnodulesMG_FD_207738 | JGI IMG/M metagenome (GOLD analysis project Ga0315915, IMG submission 207738) | Medicago polymorpha root nodule microbial communities from Los Angeles, California, United States - branched nodules | ecosystem: Host-associated > Plants > Roots > Nodule | place: USA...
CGTCTCTTTTCTTTTCTTGTGTTTTATTTTTGGTGTTTGGAGCCTCTGGGGTGGTTCTCCCATTCTCGTTTGTGGGGTTGGGGGTCCACCTTAGTGGTCCTTGAATAGCCGTCATTTAGCGACCTTTTGGTGTATATGTACAGCTCCTTTTTCTATCTATCTATATATATATATATTGCCATTAAAAAAAAACAGTCATCATGACTATGCTAGATAAGTGATTTTAAATTCTCTTTTCAATTGAAGTTATACTTAATAACTTTTTCACATCGGGCAAGTTTTTTAATCAAGCATTTTTGGTTTGGACATTAGATTGAAAAACGTTGCTTTCAAGTTTCAGTTTTGTTGTAGCATATTCTACTTTTTATTGCATATTTCATTTATTGATTTATGGTATTACATATGGTGTCAACAAAATTCTTAACTAGCTCTTATTCAAGAGGTTAAGGTTTTCCTGGTCATTTGAGACATGAAGTGCTATAACTACCGAAGATTTTGCAAGATGTTCAGCTGTTGTATATGTCCTTTTTTTTTTTTGGTACAAACTGTTGTATGGTCCTTTTATCCTTGGGCAATTAGTTCTTAATTGTCTCATTAATTTTTTTTGGATGATTTGTATTTTTCTAGGCATGGCCTTCTATATCTAGCTTTTCCTATTGCATCCTGTCAATATATATTTTTAAATCATGATTGTATTGTTATTTTATTGGACATATTTTCCTGTATTCCACAAAGCAATTAGCATGGACATTAAATTTGATTACTCTAATTGAACTGTTCTAGGAATATTTTTTTTACTGGTGGTCTAATGTAATAGCTTATATTGAAATCGTTGAGTTAAGTAATAGTCACTTCAATGTCATATCCTCATTTTCTTTTAGTCTTGATTTTCCATCGGAAATTGCATGTCTCACAATTGGAAAAACACCACCAAAACAAACAGTACCACCCAACAAAAAAAAACTATAAATTCCTAAACTTATTATTGATTTGATTTTGTAATAAAAAACTTATTAGATTGATATTTTTAGGGTACTTATTAGTTTGATATAAATGAGCAAGTTTATAACTAAATTATTTGACCCAAATTATATTAATTAACATAACATTAACCGACTTATAACTGAATTATTATTCTATGATTTTTGTAATTTATACATAGCAAAAGGCTTATAAATCCTCTTTTTTCATGTATTGTTTTGTGTTTTATTTTAATTTTTTATTGAATTTGATTAAAAATAAATATTGTATAGGTTAAACAATTTTCCCCGTGAAGTTCACCGGTATACACACTAGTGATGTTTGATTTCAATGTGTTTTAATCTTAAATGTTGAATGAAGTTTTTTGATAAATTAATTTAAGTGCTCTTGAATTTTATATCTCATATAACCTTAGTTTTTATTTATACAATAATATAATCTAAATCAATTAATGTTTGGAATAAGATGTTAATTGTTTAAAGCCCGATTTAGTGTATGGGATTGGGAGAGATGAAGTCGAGAGACACGTTAAATCTAATACAAGCATATATTTACTTAAATCTAATACAAAATGAATATTAAGGAACCACCTTAGTGTAAAATGTATATATTTAAAACTAAACCAAAAAGACCATAGATGTGAGACCCACTAGTTATTGTTTAATCAATAGAATGGGTTCAACCACGATCGAAAGAAATAAAAAATAAACAAAATATAAATAAGAATAATATACAAATAACTATTACAAATCATAATTTATAGAGTGAAATTCATAAAATTCACAAAGAAATACAGTAAATAATTAAGGTTAGACATAGCAAAAAAAATTACAGAAAAGTAAAGGAATTGTTTTTTAAAAGAAAGGATAATGAACCTATAATGGGCCCAATATATTGTAAACTCAAAAAATGGCCAATGTATTTACTTTTGAAAAACCAACCCTTATCTTATTGAAAAATTGATGTTGACACATTGTAAAAGACTTAAATACTCATTCGGTAGTTAAATGTCGCCGGTTTATATCATCGGTAGTTAACTACTGAAGTTTCCTCAGCAATTAACTGTCGTCGGTTTCATCGGCAGTTAACGACCGATGTGTCCTGCACATATGCAGAAACTGCATAACAGAAGCATCGGTTTCTAATATTCTTCAAAAACTACTCAAATTCCTCCCAATTCCATTTTTGACGAAAATCAACTCAATCATCTCCACAAAAACACAAGTTAGTATTAATCATTTGTAATCATAATGTTAGTTTGTGTAGGTTTGGTTTTGTTGCTTTTGGTAGTTTGCATGTGTTAAGGGTTTATATATGAATTGATATTTTGATGATTGCATGTGTAGTTTATGAATTGATAAATGAATGTAGTTACTATAATTGATGTTTTAAACACATAACAGGTTTAGAAAATGAAACTTATGTCAATGCAGAGGTATCAGGGCGTATCGTCAGTTAACTCCCGAGAAATTATAAAATCTGACGATAACTAACTACCGAGGAAGAAGCAGCCGGCAGCAGTTAACTGCCGAATGATATTTCGGTCTTTATAGGTGTTTTTTAGCTTTTTTTGGTGTGTGAACATCAATTTTCTATCTTATTAGCCATAAACCTCAACATGTACCTTTCTTTTCTTTTGCGCCGTAAAATCTTGTTCCTTTCCTCAAGATACATGTGGTAGAAATTGAAATTTCCTCATATATTATTAGATTTTTTTATCTGAACAATTTTCAACTGTTAAGTCCGTTAATTCATGGTAAAAATAAAGATCCACCATTTTTAGGTTTTTGAGATTGGATCTTAAACACGTTCAAAAAATAACTTTAAAGACATTATTGTCACCAAATCACATGGTTTTACAAGTAAAACTTCTAATCGAAGGTGATTATCCTAACATAAAATCATATTTCTAGTGCTAATAAATATTACAAAATCATTAGATTCAATGATCTAAATCACAATTTTATCTACCATAGAATAAATGCATAATAAAAAAAATGATATTTGAACAATTATTATTTGACAACTTTTGCTACAACTTTCTCTATCATACGCACATTATCTTTTTATTTTCTTTCTTTATTGCTTTGAATTTTATGTCAATACCTCGTTTTCTTTGTAAAAAATTTGATTGTATGAAAAGTTATCATATAAATAGATGTTCAAATAACACAACTCTAAACAAAACCAAAGTATAAAGATTGATATTTTCTCACAAATGAAAGTTATAAGCAAACAAGCAAACAATATGTAATTACTACCTTGTATGGTAGAATATTCCTGAATTATCGAGTTTGCATCAAATCCATGAAGTACCAAATAATATAAAGAAAACAAATGATTCATATATTATAAGGCACTCCATAGACCGATCAAAATTAGTCTTTCAGTTTCATACAATTACTAAAATACAACTACCCAACATTGAATAATACATTAGGAAAATTTATGAAAACACTCATCACTTCTGCCTCACTCTTCTTAAGATACCCCTTTGAACATTTATGTACGATATGCAATGCTATATATAGGCAAAGGTATACAAATGGGTATCCCAAGGGACAAGTAGTAGTCCCCCTATACCTGGCCCATTAATAAAAATGGAAAGTGAATGGGAGCTACACCTACATCTTTTTTAAGTAGGTTGCACTTACACTTTTAATGACAACTTTGAAATTCGAACTTGATTGAAAGGTGTAGAAAAATTCAATAGTAAAAGACAATGAATATTATTAAATAATGGCCTATTAATATTAAAAAGACAAAAAAAATTAAAGGAGGGTAGTTTATTTTTGACTTTAATTTGTCATAAAACTAGTAATAGTTTCGTGCATTTGCATAGATCTATTTATTTGTACTTGATATTTAAGGTCAATATTATAGATTGGAATAAATTCATTAGTCATTTTAAAACATTAATATAGTATTTATATAAAATATTTGTTTATTTTATTTGTAAAATTCTGTTAAATATTTGCACTTGCATCCATTGTGGATTTTATGTGTTAATATCTAGGAAACACAAATTTTTATCTCGTGTTGATATGTGATTGACTAATAAACTCAATATGATGAAATTTTTTTAAAAAAAACTCATGAGTATTTTCAAAATACAAACAATAATGTAATAATTTTATAAAAAAATTCGCTTGTTTTATATGTAAAACTCTGTTAAAATATTTGCACCACATTACTTGCGGATTTGATATGTTTATGTCCTTCGAAATAAATATTTATGCATGTTCATTTGAAAACGATATATAAAATCAATATGATAAAATATAGAAAACATGTATTTTAAAAATACCAATATATATTAATGTATTATTTATATTTTTTTTTCATTTTATATGTGAAATCCGTTAAAATACATGCACTATGCTCATTACAGATTTTAAGTACTTATATTTATGGGTTTGAATTTTTATGTCATGAATATATTTATCTATGACAAAAGTTTGTCTCATATTTTTTTAATATTTATCACTAGTGATTTTTGAACAAAACAATTCCAACTAATGAGAATATGAAGAAGATAGTAGCAATTAGAAAAATTAGTGGAGAATATGAAAAAGAAATATTAAATTAAATTATATTAGAGAAAAGAAAGAGAATCAAATAATTGAAAAATAAGAAAGACAGAGAGAGTCAAAATGAAAAATAATAAATAATGAATGAAAACGTAATAAAGAATGAAAGTGGTATGAGAAATAATAGTAATAAAAAATTGCAAAATGTGAAAGAGAAGAAAAATAGAAAAAGAAAAACAATAAAGAATGGAAAAGTAAAATGTTGCAAATACCAAATTGCCCCTAATGAAAATTGTTTTAAGTTATTTGAATGAAGGATAAGAATGTAGTATGATAATTTGTCAAAAAAAAAATGTAGTATAATAAATAATTAATTTTCGTATATTAGTTGTAGGTAGATAGGTCCCAAAATATTTCCCAAAAATCTCTTATAATAATAAGAGTTAAAGATAGCACTTTGGTGTAATTAATAGTGACACATTCAAAGAGGGTTGTCTTGGGAAGTTGACATCATTTTGGTCAAGACTTTTGTTTTTGTCTTGGAGACTTGAGTGAGAGAAAGAGAGGGCACAATGAAAATAGGGAGAAGGGAGATTATTGAAGAATCAAAGAAGCAGCTATGGCTGGCAGGGCCTTTGATATTTGTCTGTGTGTTTCAAAACAGCTTACAAATTATATCTCTCATGTTTGTTGGACGTTTGGATGAGTTGCTTCTTGCTGGTGCTTCTTTGGCTATTTCATTTGTCAATGTCACTGGTTTCAATGTATTGGTATGTTACGATTTTTCTTCATTTTAGTTTCCATCAATTTTATTGATTTCTAATTATCTATGCATGATTTCTAATTATCTATGCATGTATGAAAGACATCATAGAAATGTTCACTATACAACTAGTATTAGTTTTTCTGAAAACCACTTTTAATTTCCATTAATTTTATTGATTTGCAGCTGTCTATGCATGTATGAAAGTCTTGAAATCACCTTTAATTTTTTTATAATATTTTATTAAAAAAATATTTAGAAACTTATATATTTTCTTAAATATTAGTTATTCAATGAATAATTCATATTATAAGAGACAATTCACTTTTTAGCTTCAATGAATAACTGATGTATCTGATCAATAATAAAGACTAAATAAATAAGTTATTCAATGAATTTAAAAAATATATTACTTGACCAAATACATATGTTATTTAATGAATTCAAAAAGTAAATTATATCTTACAATAAACAACAAATGTACTATTTAAGATGTTGAATACAAAACTTCAATTATTACACAGTTTAATTTCAATGTATTTAATTTTCCTCAAAAAAAAAAAAACCATGTATTTAGTTACAATATTCACAATAAATTCAAAAAAAAAAATCAGAGTGCTTTCATGAACAACAAAATAGGGATACGCGGGTTTCGAACCCCAACCACGGCATATTCTAGACATTATTTCTGTCAACTGAGTTAAGCTCACAGGGATGTAGTTATTGTTGTATTAGTCTATTCTTAGTTTGCCTTCAAAGAAATTTTAAGAAATATATAAATTTCTATTAGTTTATTAAAAATATTGAACAGTTCAGTGGTTTACACCATGACAGTTAAATTTCTCACGATTTAATTTCTTAACTAAGTCTAACAAACTAGTTAAGATCCTATATTTTTAACCAGTATATACAGATTACTATCTAATTGGGATTGTAAAATTGATATCATTTTCCTCCATAACATTTTTTTTTGGTGAACAGTTCGCTATAAAACTTACTTTATGCAACAAATATTTTTATATTTTTTTAAAATATAAAATAGAAAACTGGATTAAAATACATTATGTGATATTTTCTCATACAAGCATAAAGTAAAAAAAATAAAAATTATTGGATATAGCTCTTTTTGTACACGAGGGGCAAAACGAGCACTATAACACTCGTTACTCTATACATTGCACAAATCCATACAAGAATGGGTAGTTATATACCCATGAGATTTAATGCGACTTTCAAGTTTAAGATTTTGTTTATATATAATACGTTTGTTCTGTATCATCTTTTTGTCAAATATCAAACTATATTCTTAATTAACTCATATTTATGTTTATTTAGATGGGTATGTCAAGTGCATTAGACACATTTTGTGGGCAAGCATATGGAGCACAACAATATCATATGGTTGGAATATATACACAAAGAGCAATGGTTGCGACTACCCTTGTTAGTATACCTTTATCATTTATTTTGGCATACTTAAAACCCATTTTGGTAATTTTACATCAAGATAAAACTATTGCAGCACAAGCTCAACTATTTGCTCGTTACTCAATTCCAAGCCTTTCAGCAAATGGTCTTCTTAGGTGCCTTGTTAAATTCCTACAAACCCAAAATATAGTTTTTCCAATGGTGCTTGCTAATGGAATCACTAGCTTAATACATGTCTTTCTATGTTGGGCTTTGGTTATAAAATTTGGATTTGGTATTAAAGGAGCTGCTATTGCAATTTGTATCTCAAATTGGCTTAATGTGGTAATATTGGCACTTTACATGAAGTTCTCATCTTCATGTAAAAAGACTTGGGTTGGTTTGTCAATGGAATCCTTGCACAACATCCCTCAATTTCTCAAACTCGCATTTCCTTCGGCAGTCATGGTTTGGTAAGATAATTTCTACAAAACTAAAATTTACTTTGATATAATATAGATGATTATAAGAAGGTTTAAATATATTTTGTTCCTTACAAATATATAAATATTTGCATCTAGTCCAATAATTTTTTTTATTTTTAGTCTTTAGAAATATATCATTTTTACTTTTGTTCCTTGTTGTGTTGTTTTAGTTCTTGCAAATTTGTTCATATTGAAATTTGTCGTGTGTAAATTTCAATGTGAGAGATGAGAAAGAAGGGAGAGAATGAAGAAACAAGGGAGAGCGTTCACACAAAGTAGAGGTTTAGGGGAGGGGTGATAGGTTACATCAATCATCTTTATCATATTACCACATCCTTTTTCTTCACAAATTTCCTAAATGTAGAGTGGTGGATCTTTGAGGGTTTTTTTTTCTAAATTTGGGAGAGTGGGAAAGGTTTATAGTCCGGAAAAGCTTGATAAATGGGCAAGGAGGCTTGGGTTTGTGAAATTTAGGAATGTTAAGGAAGTATAGATGTGTGGAGTATGAAACTGAAATCGGTATGGTGTGGGTGTTTCAGTCTTAAGGTCAACCTCTCAAAGTTTGATAAGAATGATTGGGGTTTGGAGAAGAATATGGCAAACATAAAGGAAATAACGAATAGAATGGCTTTACAAGGAAGGAGAGAAATGTCCAATAAGATAAGTCTTTTCTGACATAGTTGGTGAATAAGGAGGTTTCATCAGAGAAGGAAGTGATGGGGGGTGATGAGGTAATAGCTGGTGGGAAGGAAACGCTCGGCGGAGGTCTTGGAGGTATAAAAAATATCATCCATTTTCAACAACCCTACAAAAACCTTATGTCAGTACCCTAGTCCATGAAGAAAATTTCTTGAGAGTGAAAACTAGTTATTGGATGCTAGGAGGGCCAGGCATCAAAATGGTAGAGATAAGTGATGGTTTAGTACTATTGCATGAAATTGGTGAAGTTGCAGTGAGGAGTAAGATGGTTGAAGATAAGGGGTGATGGAATTTGAATATTAAGGAAATGGCCCCGTGACATCAATATTTGGTCGTGAAAACATGAACAACGTTGTTGGCTGTGTTTGGTATTTCGCTGCATATTTAGGATGGAGTTTTTTAAAAGGTGGCAGAATAACTTGAAATTTTTAGAGATTTTGATGAAAAGTCGGTTTCCAGAAACAATGTGATGATGGTGAGAATCAATATCATCACAACTTTGGTAAGGAGGACCACTCTTCATCATCATCTAGTGTTGAAGGGGGTCAATTTTCGCTTGTAGGTGGTTGAAAAGGGAGGTGGAAGGACAGAGCGCCATAATCTAGAAAAACGGCGAGATTTTGATTTTTTTGGTACCGCAATCGGAAAGTTCCAGGTAAAGCGGTATGTGTGGAGGTTGGAGGTGTGGATGGTGAGTCGGTCTAAGATAATGATATCTCAGGTGTGTTAGTAGGACTACTAGGTCAAGGGATAAGGATGAAAGTTTTACAAGAAAGGTTGACGGTACATACTCACTACTCCAAAATCATTTGGCTTCATTTGGTGCATAAAAGGATGTCGTGACAACTGGATTGGACCCATTGGTTGATAATGTGGGTCAAAGGGGAATCAGTTACAATGTTATGAGGAAGGTGGCTGACGGGACATAAAAGTGGATGGCTAAGGGTGGGGTAGGGAAGACATTTTGGAGAGAGAAAGATGATGAGATGGCCAGCAGTTATGTGGGGCGCTAATTGTTAATAGGCCAATGTAGATTAGTTACATAATGGGTTGAACCCACTTCATATGATGTGGTGTGAAAGTAACAATCAGGTTCCTCAACCAGAAAATAGGGTCAACCCAACTATTTTATAGTGAAAACACAATAGATGATACAACATATGGGATGTTGTAAATGAAATGGTGGGGGAGCGAGAAGTTGTAGAGGCTATGTGATTCAGAGGGCACTTGTGTTACGTGAGCTAGAAAAAGGGATGCAAAAATGGGGAAAATGAAAAATATAAGCAAGTCCGTTGGAGTAATGAATATGTTGGGTTTGTCAAAGTTTGTCAATATGGTAAATTCAATGAAAGAAGATGGACGAAGGCGAAGAAGTGGAGAAGTTTGTGGTGAAATTATTGCTTGTGGATCGAAACATTTGAGATTTAGAATAATGTGGATGTTGAGGTTGTCGCAGCAGATAGTAGAGATCCCAATTCTGAGTTAGTTGCCGTGTTACCAAATACTCGTGTGTCTACACCTGACTCGGGACTTCGCTTGATAAATAGTGATAAAGGTTCAGAAGTCCCACATTCGTTTCATACTCCAATGGATGGGATGACAATAAAATCTTTACACTTGTCAAAATTTCTAGGTTTACAAAAAACAGTCGGATTGCCATTTACAATAGAAAATGGTAAAATTATCAAAATTGGTTATTATGGTAATAACTTAACAAGGGAGAGAACCACAGTGAACCAATGCTAGTTCTCTCTTTTAATTCTAGGGGGTTGAGGAGTAGTGAACCAATGCTTGATATTTTGGTGTTACACGAAACTACAAAATGAATTGGCATCGGATGAGTTTTGTCATAGCCTTTCGGGAGATGCGAACTGCGTTTGGCCCTTTAGACCATCAGAAGAAACTAGTGGAGATATCTTATCTATTTGGAGAAACGCGAATTTAACTTTGCTTTTATCTTTTACTAGGGAAGGATACGTAGATGTTTGTTTGGAGTGAGGTGTTGATAAAAATAAATGTTTTATGGTGAATATTTATGCAAAGTCTCACTACCATCATCTTCAACATATGAATTCAATTATGGTCACACCATCATCCCTAAGCTAAGAAATTTGCTACATGGAAAATAGAATGAAAGTTAATGTGTATGGAACAGGGATAGGTGTCATTAGCGTTGGTTAATAGAATCAATTTGGGTGGAAAATTTGAATTTTAAATGAAGTATAAAAGCTATTCATTTAATCTGCAATGCTATGCGTGTTCATTAGTTAACCATTTAATGCAAGGGAGCTAGAGTGGAAGCTGGCGCGGGAACAGTAGGAGCTCCAGCTCGCTGAATAAGCCACCACAATATAGGAAAAAGAATAAGCGGCCCCAGAAAACAACCCTTTCGTAGTTCTAGTTGCTCAAAAGGGAGTTGAATTTCTTTCATCTGGGAAGGTCGGCCCGGTTGGTCTAACATTTATGAGCAGGCTGGCTTCCACAAACAGAAGCCCTGATACGAACCGGGCCGGTCTTTCATATGTTTATAACAGCCAGACAAAAGCATTCCCACTACGGTGGAAGAGATGATTCGCCAGATTGTGCCCATGATTGGGAAAGCTGCTGAGTTCGCTGGATATTGAGTGTGTATGCTGCTTCAAGTTTTTTTTTATTCATCATTTTCTTTTTAGAATTGCTATAATGTCATAAGTAGTTAGATACAAATCCTTTAACATAGTCAGAGTCAAACTAGCACCATTCAAGCATGCAGCCCAAAGAAAACAAATGAATCATAAAATGCAGTGACATAATTCTATGCATGAACGTCATAATGAAAATTGAGTTCATATATGGATGAACCAAACATAGACTAAGCTATTATCGGTATGAAATATGAATGACAGAGAGAAAAACATCTATATAGATGAAATCAATTCTTTGCCAAACACGATATATTGAATAATAATAATACTTATTGTTTACCTGAAGTTATTTTCTCATGTTTATTTAGTTTCTGAGCTTAAACCATAGTTAACATTGTTAAGAGCAGTTACTACAAAATAAAAGTATATAAATAAGACTCGTTCAAAATTTAATCATTGACTGGGTTTATTTTGTTTTGATTATTGTGTGAAATTATTTTATCAGAATTCCTTATTTAGTCTTGAATCATATGTGAAATTATTTTTCAAGTCTTGAATCAATACTTTTGATTAATTTTATAACACATGCTATTTTATTTATCCACTGAGAATTTATAATTGCGTCTCAATTGTATCACTAACATTTTACAGCTTAGAATCATGGACATTTCAAATAATGGTGCTCCTGTCTGGTGCTCTTCCTAATCCACAATTGCAAACTTCAGTCCTTTCTATATGGTTAGTTTCTTTTTAGTCATGGTTCTGAGGATTATTCCCACTCTTTGTTGTGGAAACTTTATGTTTTTTATTTTTATTTCAGATACAACAATTGTTGCTTTGTTATATATGACTAAATTTACTTTTTCATCTGCAGTGTTAATATATCTAGTATGCTTTGGATGGTACCGTTTGGAATTAGTGTTTCTGCAAGGTTAGTCTTGGATGCTAAACTCTATTAATTTATATTGTATTAGAATAAAAATTAGATACCAAAATAATGTGCATGCTATCACTAGAATTAAAAATGGTGACACATTTATTTCGTTTAATTATGTTTTAGTCTACAACAAATTAGGATTGTTGTTGATTTAGTCCCTAAACTTTAAAATAATAAGTTTATTCATCGACCAATTTTTAAAATGTGTTACAATTGATCATTATTCATTAATTTAAATCTCTGCCATATAATTTGTTTGGGTTATATTTGATTTATTTTCAATTAACCCTTCTAAGAAGAAATCAGCCATTGCTAAGACAATTTTCTCTCTCTAAACTTTATCATGTGCCTTCTCTTTAAAAGCACCCACATCCACTGCCCTCCCTAACCATCTTAAACCAAACGGATTAGGATGCCATAGGGATTTGTTTCTTGTATTCAGGTGGGCCGATCGCTTTTGACTCGAGATCGGGAGTTAGTGTTTAATTTCAAATTTCTAGGTTTGTTATGGTGTTATCTCCAACGGACTAGGGGTCGAGTGGCGGTGGAATCCAAAGGTGTGTTGGAAGAATTCATTGTTTGGGTGTTAAATTGGGCTCAGTTGTGGTAATGAGAAGTTGAGGTTATGTTTTAAGGGGTTTTTGATCGGTTGGTTGCTTTTTTGGAGGGGTCATGGTGAGCAATAGACGATAGGTGACTGTATTTTGTTTATGTGGTCACTTGCGAGTAATTGTTGGGGTTTGACTTTGATTTAGGTGTTGACTTTAGTTTTGGTGGTTAGATTTCTTATTGGTGTTGGTGATGGCCTTAATTTAGGTGGTCAATGTATTGGTGTTGTTATGGTTTTCTTTTGAGTGTTTCGCCTATATATGGTGCCTTCGTTTTGTAGTTTATGTTTGTCGGCCCCTGTTCGTCTTGTGCATGGACTTGATAATAATAAATTTTGCTGTTAAATAAAACCTTATAAGATTATTGCATGATCTAACATATTTGAAAAAAATAAAGACAAAAAAACTCTTAATATTTGAGTTTGATCTAACTCAACCATACAAAACTAGCTTGTATGATATATCCATATCTCTCAACACTTCTAACTCAAACATACCCTCTTTATAAGGTATCCATATCTAATGCAATGTGTGACTCTCAACACACCTCCATCAAGCCTAAAATTGGACATATAGTGTGTGATTTGATTGGTCCAATGAAATATGTGATAGATCTCATATTGTATTAAAATTTGGTCCGGTCGTATTCAGTCATAAAAACCCAATTCATAAGGTAATAGATATTTTCCACTTATAAACATTTTTATATATGATACCTCATCCAATGTTAAGCTACAAAAACTACATTTCAAAGTTTTATGTACGAAGACAACATTTATATTAGATTGAGGGACTAAATATATAATTAACAATTTCTGTTAATGGTATTGACCTATAAAGTACGGATACAGATACAGACACAAACACTGGACACGGACACGCCAACACGTTAATAACTTGAGAAAATTACATAATTTAGTGTAATTATGTCGTGTTTGACACCAGGATACACATAATTCGAGAAGTATCTGTGTTTCATAGGTATTGATTGTAATGAGTCTCATTTTACATGTTTTCATGTAACAGTACAAGAATCTCAAATGAACTAGGAGCTGGATGTCCAAATGTTGCATATTTAGCTGTAATAGTAACCTTATTCATGGCATTCATTTGTGGAGTTTTAGAGTTTGCTTTCATTATGTCACTATGGAAAGTTTGGGGAAAGGCTTTTAGCCATGTACATGAAGTAGTCACATATGTGAATTCAATGACACCGGTTGTTGCAATATCTGCCTTTGTAGATTCATTTCAAACTCCACTCCAAGGTAACGATATACTAAAAACTTCAATTCCTCATAAAATAAAATTCAATTTTTCTTCTATTAATGATATATATACAATAGATAATGCAATTTAATAGATCTTAGTCCATGTTTGATTTTGCATTTGCAAAATCTACAATATTGTAGCTTTTGATATCAATAGTCATTTTACGATCTTCTCTAAGGATATTCGAACTCAACACCTTAAGGTTACAAGGCTTAGTCCTTGTATTATTAAAAGACCAAAAATTACATAGACCAAAAAATATATCTTTGCTAATTGTTTGATTCTATTTAATAGGTGTTGCTAGAGGATGTGGTTGGCAGAAGCTTGGTGCATTTGTTAATCTAGGAGCTTATTATCTGGTGGGCATTCCTTTTTCAGTTGTATTGGCTTTTGTCTACCACATGAAGGGACAGGTAAAAGTTAACCAATTTTTAATCATGTTCCTTTGTTGCTAAGTAGTAAACTATTTAGTTTAAACTATTTTTGTGACAAAAAAAAAAGGTGTAAACTATTTGATTTAGAGCTATTATACATTTGAGATTATCTTGATTCTTCATAATTACAGGGGCTATATTTAGGACTTGTGATAGCACTTGTTGTGCAAGTTGTGTGTTATCTTATTGTCACCTTGTGCACCAATTGGGAAAAAGAAGTATGTCTCCTCCCTTATACTTTAAATGATATTTTTTTAGATATTTAAATATGCAAATCAAATATACTTATTTTTTTGTCTATATAAAAATATTTTTTAAAAAAATTGTCGTGATAAATATGTTCAATTTTACTTCTCTATTTTTCGTTTTAACCCTTGCAAAATTTGTTAATATCAAATTGATTCACATAATATTTGAGCAATATTTATTTTAGTCATTTACCTCAATCATATTTGAGGGATGCAAATCAAATATTCTACATATTACTGAAACCAATTCCAATATAAACAAATTTCACAAGTACTAAATCATAACAATTAGGACCAAGTTCAAAAAAAAATGTGGTGTATTTGCTAGGATAAAAACAACAAAAATTTACATGCACTAGAAACAAAACTAGATACAAAAAATTGCATGTTTACAGGACCAAATTCATACATGATTTTTGCTATAAACTATATGGATCTTAACAACATTATCTTCATTGTTCAGGCAAAGAAGGCTGCAATAAGAGTAGGAGGTAATGGAGTCGAAGTTAATGCACATCCACATCCACATGACCAAAATGTTTCTACTCCATAGTTTAAAACCCTCTATTAGAATTTTATGTGGAAAGTGGAAACAAAACTCAACTATATCATAAGTATTTCATAGTATATAATCCACCAATACAGAACTTGGTGATGAAACTCTGTAATCTTTGAATTAGAATTTCAATGAGTGATGCATATAATAAAGAAAACTATATATTTTGGAAAATGGCACCATATGGTTGAATGTAGTTATCTGGTTATCAATCAATTGGTGTTTTTTTTTCTTCTCTCTATATACTGTTCGAAAGACAAAAAAAAAATCAATGTGCTTAACAATTATGAGAGATAATTTTATTATTTTTTGAAGTTTATGACTTATGAGAGAGAATTAATTGTTCAAAAAATAGGAAATATTTTTTTTTTGATTTTATAACGGTAAAATTTATTAATAACAAATCCCATAAAAACAAAAAACAAATGGTGTCATTATAGATGGAAAATCCAATAAAAACTCATGCACCTTCAACATCAGAATATTAACAAAGACACCACATATACGAGGGCTGCCACAAAAACCAATACAAAAATCAACTACCAACACCAAAATCAATGTCTAACCTCCACACAACAATAGAAACAAAACTTGAGGCAAATTCTTAACCTCCATCACGAACGGCCATCAAAAAAAGATCCAAACATTTATCTCCCGTTGTTCTCACCAAAACCCCTCCAAGAAACCAACAAACCTACCAAAACTTCTATAACAGCTCCTTATATTCTATTTCACAGTTGAGCCTAAATAAACATTTGAAAAACGCGTCGTTCAACACTCATTCGGATTCCAATACTAATCGACCCCAAAGGTTGCCTGGAGAATACGCTTCACAAACCCAAAAACTTGAATCTAGAAATTGACTCCTGATCTCGAAGCAAAAGTGATCGGTCCACCAGATTTCATAAATAAATTACTAGGAAACCCCTCAAAACTCCTAGTCCACTGGAGAATACACCAAACCAGACTAAAAACTTGAAACTAGACACTAATATTCGATCTCAAAACAAGAATGTTTGATCCACGAAAATCCAAAAGATAAATCCCTTAGACAATCAACAGGTGACGCAGTAACGTAAACAAACAATTGCATAATTTTACTAATTTAATAATGTGTACAGATTCTACAAGTCCAGGTACTTAACAATTGTTCATTATATTCAATATGTGTTAATAATTTTACTAAATCCAGTTAACTTCATCCACATGTGCATCTATTAATTTATGGGTACTTAAAATATGAGTTTTTTTGTTCTATTTGTGTGCACCCTTTAAGATATTCGTTATGTACCGGTCTATGATGAATTTTATTTGCGAATATCATGCAAAACAAATTTTTGTCATCCTTAATTATATGTATAACCCAGACATCTCTGGGTAAATACACAGTTTATTTTAAAAAAGAGTGTATATTTTACACATTCAAAGAAAACCATTAATTTTTATACTTTTCCTGATTTGTTTCCTCTCTATAATACTCTAACTATTTAATACCGAAACCCCTTATAAGTTACTCCATATCTCTATGCAAAGTGTTATAGAATTATGTTCATTTTATTTGACAAAATCTCTCTCGGTGACGGTGTCTCCTTTCTACAACTTTCAAATTTCAAATTGATCAATAAATAAATAATTGTTATATCAATAAAGTAGGACAATTTTTCCCTTTAAAAATTTCATCATTCACATTATAATAAAAAATATCAATAAATAAAATAATTGTTATATCAATAAAGCAGGACAATTTTTTCCTTTAAAAATTTCATCATTCACATTATAACCATCTCCTAAGTGTCACTATTAGAGCGGACTTCTCCCATACCTGAACTCTAAGATTATTATCAACATGTATTTACTACGATTTTGCAAACGCATGACCTAGATAAACAAAAACAACCAACTAAGTGGTGGGTTTCAAAAAACATGTAATACAATAAAATAATTGTGAAAAAACTGCAAAATTATCAAGCATTGTACCATATGAAATCACATTTATTATAAATCATGAAGCATAAGTAACATTTTTAAGAACTCACAAGACCTAAAAATTCAAGTTACAATTCAATAATTATATGCATGCTCCTAAACTCTAAACCTCTTCTCTCCTTGCTACTATTCTACTCTCAAACACTCAATCAGTAGATGATAATACTAATATTGCGTCATATCTAGTATGATACTTCTCTCTAGTGATGGTGTACCATACAAACCCTATGAGTCTTATACTTTGATAACGTTGCTTAAACTTTTCATACCTGTCTATATGGTGATAAAATAATCTCCTTTCAAGATTCCTAACATCTAATTTCTCCCCTCGTTGGACTAGGATACTCCTTAGGAGCACCATTTACAGTATAAGTTAGAACTATCACTATTTCATCGACTAATAGAGTAATTATCGATGCACACATAGACACATGAACATAGTAACTTTAATACTTCTCACATAAAAAATTTCAAGCATCTCATTTTAATATATTTGAACATCATCAAATACAAAGCGACACAAACAATTTGAATAAAAAAAATGTTGAGTAATCATAACAATTCAATGAGCAGCATAGAAACTAATCCACAACAACATAGATTAAAAATGTCACTAATTCTTATTTTATTTCACAATTTCATATTTACACATTAGTTTTAATATTTCTCAAATGGCTATGACCATTTGTAGTAGATGAAGTATTAGGATATACGACTTTTCCCTTTTATCTCATTAAATTTACAGTCATAAATTAAAACTCACTCTCACCCTCATACCTTGTTTTGATGTTTTCACATGATAATCTAAGTTCATAACTAAAACCTTCGATTTCTTTAGCTGTTATTTTGATGCTTTCACATTCAAATCTATGTCCGAAACTAAAATTTTCCGTTTCTTTAACTCTTTAGTCTCCAAATATGTCAAAGTTGACAAATATTGTCGACGGGATAAAATAGAATTCAAAATTGGCAAGAGGAAAATTATCTTGAAATGGAAAATAAATTAATGGATAAAATACTTACCATTTGGACGGTCATTTTGGCTTTGATTTTACTCAATTTGGAGTTACGATAAGGAAGAACGAAACACTATGGGCATGCTTAGCCTCCATGGATCCGGCGGTGATTACGGCGGAGAAGCCACCGGAAACTGGAAAATCGTTTGCGCAAGCTCTCTCCTGTCACTGTGATCTTCAATTGAATCAATTTCCCCCCAAAATTGTTATGGGAACCTCGGTGCGTATCAAAATCTCGCAAGCTGAGTATGAATTTGGTGTTGCTGATTGTAGGTACAACCTCCATGGCAGAGTTACTTTGCACAAGGGGATACACCATTGACAACACTTGCTTTGAAATAGAAACTCTCCAATTTGTGGCCTAATTTGCGCAATTGGAACCTCACACCCCTTGGCTAGAATAATATTTTTTGCTTTATCCTTCCTTTTGTAGGCTTTGTTGGATCATGTAACCATCTCTGCCAGCTTAGAGTGTTTTGCCTTAATTTGGCTTTGGTGTAATGTTCTTCTGTATATGGGTTCAGGCCCCTAATCCTGACATTTAGTATTTTTTTTGTGTGCCTTATAAAAAAAAAAGGATGAACGAAACAAAATAGTGAATTTCATTAGTGGAGAAATTAGGATTTTAAAATAGATAATGAAATGGCTGAAAAAATGTTAAACTTACTAACTTAACTGTAGAGACATCATATTAAAGTTTGATTGTAATCAAAAAAGTTTTCTAGACAGTTGATTGACACAATATTGTATCCCTCAAAAGATTAATACATAATTGTATAGCCCAAGTAAATTTTTCTTCTTTCTCACAAGACATAAAAGCAAACCCAAACAAATATGTCTTCTATGTAGAGGTCACCCTAACTATCTCAAACAATGGCATTTTGCAGTTATTGGTTTTATAAGTGGAATGCATCAACAAACCTGTAGGAAAAGTGTTAAATAATTGCACATATTCAAGATATGCCCAAAATATATTTGAACAATTTTTGACCCACTAACCGTTCTATACTTGAAAACATAGGTGTTGTCTTCCAAACACTTCAACAGTCGTTGCATTTCTGTACCCGAACCTATGATAGTATGTTTGTATCTATGACGTGCATTATAAATTTTATTTGCAATCGTTAAATTGTCTTTCTGTCTATTTTTCACATTCAACAAATTATTTTTTGGTTTCACCAAATTCCTTGTCATGTCACCAACAAGCTTTGCCTCTTTTGCATTTAAACAACCGACCAAAATACGACCTTCTAACTTTTGCTTAATCTTATGATTATGCAAACTTAAAACAACACCGATTATCTATAATTTTGATGCATCATGCAACCTAAATGGAAACCCACATTTTCTTGAACCTGTGCCTTCTCATTTCAACTTCTTCTTTGTCCCTTTATACTCACCACCTCTTTTACAACCCAACACAAGCTTCATTTTTCTATGTCCGGAACCACTATCGCCTTTTTTATTACATTAGTAAATCCTACGTTTCTTGCTTGACATGTACCCAATTTATCATCTCGTCTCGATCTTCATATTTTTGTAGAGACAAAATATTTCGTGAGACCAACGGAATAGAGATTTGGATTCAGATTTCGATTAACGGGAGGTTTAACCATATCTAATTATATATCAACAAACAAAATATAAAGCAAATATTCACACAAATCAAATGGCACACACGAGCAGTTCAGTACATATCTCCCAAATTCATAGCTAGTATGATTCGGGAGATAACTCTTGTATGTTATCTTACAGAATAAAAAAATACATGAAAAAACAAAATCTTTTTTTTTTTTTGAAGAAAAAACAAAATCTTAACAAAGGTAGAAATCATTATCTCTTATTTGATCGAAAAACAATGAATATTAATAAGAGAAAAGTTCAGTTTTTTCAAAATTTTCAGATTGTATTTTCCGAATCGTATGTTTACAAATTTTCAGATTGTATATGGAACTAGGTGAGGCCTAGAAATGTCCAATTGTTCTCACATACCTTATGCTCCTAATGGAGTGAACCATGATTAATTTTTCTACCGGTGCAAACCACCTTGTGCACATTTTGTTACTAAGGACTATGGTCACATGGATATGGTAGATTATGAGACACATGATTTTGGACGTAGTCTTTTTAAAGTGCATGTGTAAGAATGTGACTGGCCCTAAGGATTTGATGATAAGATCTTTTTTTTAGGGTGATGATAAGATCTTTAGGAGGGTTAGTTGTTACTTGTTTTAAGGCTTATTTTTATAACTAACCAAAAGATTTTAAAATCACTTTGGAGGATCCAAATCTTTCTCCTCCGAAGTTTGGAGACTGTTTTCTATCCATGAGCAGTAAGTATAACATATTGTTAAATGATTATTAATATCATTTTAATTAATAATAATTACTCGTTTTTCCAAAAAAAAGAAGACCTTCATACATATAAAAAAAAGACCTTAAACTATAGGTGTGTTAAATTTGGTCCTAATTGAAAGCCTTAAGCCAATTTTTTAAAGAAATGAAGAAGCAAATGTTTGGGAGATCTTGTTTGTTTTTATGAGTTTAGCTCAGTTGATAGGGATATTTCATATTTTATGCAAAAAACAAAAAAAAAACTCCAGCCATTTGGCTACTAGAAGAAAAAAAAAAACAAATCATTTTTACATGGTAGTCATTAATTTTATTTGATGATACTTAGTTGTATTGTAACACCATATAATAGACATCTGGAATATATTATACAATGTTAACATCATAATATACAAAGGTGGTCTCTGGAATGTCAGGCATAAATACCACATCAGAGTAACTATAAAATAAAAATATCTACACGGTGGAGCTACATGAAACATCAATCCCACCTCAAAAAAAGTAGCAAAGTAGCGCTCCAAAAATGATCCTTCTCCAAGTTGTTAAAATATGCTACTACAAAAATATCCTTCTCCAATTTTATTTCCTGATAAAAATAAATTAAAAGCGGGGTGAGAACTACCTTCTCAGTGGGTAGTGTACATCATATTTATTCTTAACCATTTTCATACATATACATCTAAATGTTTAGAATTCTGAACATGAGAATTAATCTGGAATCCTAATTTATCTGACTTGTGAACTTTAGGGGTCGTAACAAAAAAACAACCACTAATAAGTTAGTTACCTCAACATAAATTGGTAAGGCGGAGATATATTAACTCCTGTAAACGGTGTCCCGTTTACCCTTCTTACATGTCCCATCGTATAATAGACAGGGGAATCGCTTAGCTAAGGCGACTCTAACATTTTCACTTAATTCTAAACAATCATTTTAAATGATTATTTTAGCAATTGACTAATAAATTATAATCAATTACATCTCTTCAATCATAGAATATTAACATATGACAAACAAATAGGAAATGCTCAAACTCACACAACTTTCAACTTTAGACTAAACACCATCGATTTATGGATGATAGACAAAAACAAAGGACATTGAAAAGCAAAGGATCTTTAATGGGAGTCGCATCAAATTGCCCTCTGGCAGTGGCAATTGCTGATCAATTAAGATATAACAAAGGTTAAAATAGCACAAAGGAATGAAACTAAGTTGATAGTGGAATCACATCTAATGAAGATGAAGTGATATCTTTATGAAACAACTAAAAAATGTATAGAAATTATTACATATTACATAAAACAACAAAGTTAGGCAAATAAAAAAAAAATTAACAACGAAAAAAAGTGGAGATCTAAAAAGAAAACACTCTTAAAAATTTTATTACGGCTAGAACAACGGCATAATCTATAAACCTAACAGAAATGAAAAAACTTGCTTATTGTAGCCCTTAGGGCCGGCCTAAGGGGGATTCCAATAAAGTAAGGGCTTTAGGCCCTCGGTTTTTTTAGGCCTCATATTTTTGTTTTTAAAAAAAATTTCGTACGTCAAATTTTGTAAATATGCTCACTCGAAGCTCAAATGCTATGTAAATGAGTATCATAGTTCATGTTGCAAGTGCGATTTCATTGCAAGCTATTTTATTGGTTATTTCAACCTTAACTTCTTTTTGCCTTCATATTCATATCAATCTAATTTGATGTCGGTTGTATTAAATATATTAAGAACAGTGGTGCGTAATCAAAATTTGTAAAAGTAAAAATTTAAATTATATTTGTATTATTTCAATATTATTTTGTTATTTTAAGATTTCTAACAATTAATAAATAATGACTATATTAAATATTATTTTCAACATACACGCACGCTTGCGCGCGCGTGCACACACAGAAATCATAACCATCTGCATAAAAGAACAAAGTTAGACAAATAATAAAGCATACGAATACAAAAAAATTAGAGATAGAAAAGAAAACCTATTAGTGCAAGAACAATGGCATAAACTTTAAATCTAAACAATATGAGAAAACTTGCTTAATGTGTGGTCCTTAATTAACACTACAATAACAATTATAATAACAAAAAAAAAATGAGAACAAACAAAATAATATGTAGCTTTCTTAGACTATGATCAAAATCATACGTAATTTTCAAGGAAATAGAAATAGCAACTCACATATTAATATTTATCATATGTAATTTTGATCATAGTCATTTCCTAGAAATAGCAGTAATAAGAAATAGCAACTCACATATCATAATTACTCACATATTAATTTGAAAAGTGTGGTATATATGCGGAACACCTAAGCAAACACTCATACATCAAATACAAACTTCTACAAACAAACCAGAAACACCCACAAACTTCTACGAACAAACCAAAAACATCCTCTAATGTGGCCCCCAAAACCAATAAAAACTAAGAGAAATGATATTTGAATATTCACTTGGTGACAACTTTCTCTCTCATACTCACATTATTTTTTACTTTATCTCTCTATTACTATGGTTCCCGTGTCAATGCTACTTTTTCTTTGTAAATTATGGTTGTCAAATAAGTTGTCACCAAATTGGTTGTTCAAATAACACTCCTCAAAAACTAATCACCAAAATCAAAAAGTCATCTCCAAAAACCAAAATCTAAACACCCGCGCAGTAGCAGAAACAAATTTTGGGCCAAACCGTTGCAAAACCCCTCCAAAATAACCATCAAACCTACCAAAAACCCTCTAAAATTATTACTTATTGATTTGGAGTTGTCATTTAAACAACGTCACACTAGCATTTGACAACCGCATAGACTTTTTTAAAGAAATGATATTTATACAATCATTTTGTGATAATTTTTTCTTTCATAATCACATTATGTATTTACTTTATATCTTTATTGTTTTAATTTTTGTGTCAATAAATATTTTTTCTTTATAAATTCATAGTTATCTCATAAATTGTCAATTAAATGGTTGTTCAAATAACAAAACTAATTTTTTTAACATGAGTCTAACGGAAATTTATACACTATATCATGGTGTGCATGTGTTGAAACTTAATACAACAATTTGAGAAGTAACTATAATAGATCAATCCAAGAAATAAGGTCAAAATTAAAGGACTACATACATGAATAATTTTTCCTATTTTAAAAGATAGTTAACTAAGTTATCAAAAAATGATTAGTAAATTTATCTTAAAGGAAAAATATGCAGACCCAATAAACTAACATCAAGACAATTGTAGATCAAGAGCTCCTACCTTCTATATCATTTAAAATGAGTAAAGTGTTTATTAAGAAAATCAAGAATTATTATTTTAACAACTTTATAATTTTTTATAATGAATATGTAATATTTATATTTAATATATTAATTAATGATTAATATTATTCACTTTAAGTGAATTGTTGATCTTAGAATAGCTGAATCTGTATAAGATGTTAAAGTACACATATGAGTTTAGCTTGGTTTTCACTTTTCAGTGATGATGAACTGATTGGAAATATGTGCGGTTGGAAATTGAAATGGTGGTCCACTGTCAACACGAAATGGAATCCAATAATTTTGATTCTCGTACAACAAATAATTGCTTTTTAAAGAAAGAAAAAAAACAAATTCATTCTAAAGTGAATTGTGTCGACCTTTAAATGATTGTCTCAGACCGTCTTTAATGGAAGATGTTTGACTCTTTAAAGCATTGATATCTTGTAGGTATCTTACGAGACGAATATATTATTAGTGTTTGTGGAGCAAGATTGTTCAATTAAGTACTCTCTTCTCGCAGGTTCTACAATCTTTCAATATTATAATATGAGAAGGGATTCATTGATTTCAAGAGTAAGTCTAAAGACTTACTCTAAATCTTAACCCTTCATTTTGATAATAATAATAATTAATGGCTATGATTAATTCATAATAATTATTAAGGTGGGGTGTTTTCCTCTCTCCACACACTTTTCTCCCAACCATATACAAACAATTCACAATTATCTTTCTCACAATACACATCAATTATCGTCAATTGTCCATGTAATTTATCACCTCTACCTACTACATTATGTGTTAAGAACATGTCCTTCCTTTGAATATAGAGGCCTTCTTTTTTTATTGTCGATGCCTTCTTCTTTTCTTTTCTTTTTTCCGTGTCCTTTCTACCATATTTTTTTTGACAGAAGCTTTTCTAATTTATTTATTTTTCATAAATCGATGCCTTTTATATTTTTTGTGAACAATGTTGTATTAATCAATTGAAAAAAAAATGTTGTTGTATGTCATCATCCAAAAGCCGTGAGACACCACAACATAGAATCAATTTCTTACGAATTAACAATCAAAGATGTTGTATCAGATAAACCCTAATGAGATTTCTGGAGGAAAAAAAACCCTTAATTTTCACTGTGAAGAACCCTAATGAAGAACCCGAAAAGAGAAGCATGGAGGCTTTTGAAAATTGAAATAAATGAAAAGGGTTGAGAGAGAAGAATAAAGGAACGGTTATTGGCTTGATTGTTGTGGACTTGAAAGGAGTTAAAAACACCCCACCTTAACAATTATTATGAATTAATCACAACCATTAATTATTATTAAAATGAAGGGTCAAGA
>Ga0315915_1002186_pt1 | contig 24487 bp, 8 predicted proteins | sample MpolbnodulesMG_FD_207738 | JGI IMG/M metagenome (GOLD analysis project Ga0315915, IMG submission 207738) | Medicago polymorpha root nodule microbial communities from Los Angeles, California, United States - branched nodules | ecosystem: Host-associated > Plants > Roots > Nodule | place: USA...
CAGAGGAGTGAATGGAGGGAGTGAGGTTTTGAAGTCTTTCTACCCTTTTTGACCTTTCTAATTCCAGTTTTTTCTTTTTTTTAATTGAAAAATCCAAAACGACGTCGTTTTTGTAAAGTTAAAAGCAACAAAAAAAAATGGAGAACTGGTCTGACCCACAACTCGGCCGAGTCACCGGTTTTGACCGAGTTGACTGCATGACCGATCCAAAAGTTGGCTCGAACCGGCCTACCCACCGGTTCATGGTCCGACCGGCTGGTCCGAGCCGAGTTTTAAAACTATGCTTCACACAATACAAACATTAAAATATTATTTATCTTATTTTCCCTCTTCAATTCAAAATTTAAATCTTCTTTTCCCTCCTATTTTTTCTCACATCTTAATCAACACCACTTTTTATTTTCTTTCTCTCTCATTAATTTCAAACTTCTTTCCCTTTTCTCCTCATTTTATCTCTCACAGTAACCTACCACCACTCCCTCTTCCCTCACACTCTCTCTTACGTAAAACAACAAAAAAAAAACACAAACCATTTTTTCCTCTACTTTCTTTCTTCATTTCCGATCAATTTCAGCCTCCTATCACTAAAAGAAAGCCATCATCATCTTTCTTTCTTCATCCTCTATAAAACCAACTAATTCATTTATACATTCTACCAAGTTCAATTTTGAGACCACTATTGACCACCACGTCAGAATTTGCTCCTCCGTGTCGGAGCATCATCAAGTTATCTCTCTCTCTCTCTCTCTCTCTCTCTCTCTCTCTATATATATATATATATATATATATATATATATATATATATATATATATATATATCATCCGAAAATCTCATTCTAATATGCAAGTTTCCTCATTCTTGGTCCATTTGCGCCACTGATGACAACCAAACCATACCAGTTTCAAATTACAAATGCCAAGATCATCTTCAAGAAATTAACATTTAGTTATACTTAGTCTGGATAAAAGAAGAGGGTTTTGTGTTAGACATCGACAACCAACATAAAACTTTATTGAATCTCTATTACATATACTAAATACAAAATAGTGTTGTAATTTAATCCATATATCCGACCCTACTTAATGGGATAAAATTTGGTTGATGTTGTTCAACTTCTACTTAGCCACATCAAATAAGGACATTTTGTTGCAATGGTTAAAAGTTAAGAACAATGTTAGCAAAAAAATAATAATTTGTTATTGCATACGAGAGAGAGGTAAACACAATAGCATTAAAAACATGTTCTATTATGTAAATTATAATTGCATACGAGAGAGGTAGACACAATACATTTGAACAAAACTATTTGTAAATAATGTTTAATCAATTTATTTTAAAAGCTTTTTTTTAAGGAGAATTATTTGCAACCATGAAAAAAATTGGATACTCTGAAACCAATCAAACAATTAATTGAAAATTCAAATTCATTTGAAAATGATTAAATATATATAAAAAGTGATGTGGTGTCAAATGATTGAACGTTTGCTATTGTATCTAACAAAACTTGTTACAAACATGATATCCATGAAAAAATAAGAAAAAAGTTTCAAACTCTTTGTATTGATCAAGATAGGATATTGTAAAATGAGTAAAAGTTAACCTTCTAATAAGGTGATTATATCTATATATAAGCATCACTAACTACTTGCTAATATCTTGCCAATACTAAGTACATAATCATATATCTCCAATAAAACTCTATAGTATAAGAGGGTTCACTTCTTTCAGTTGGTTAACCAATGTGTTAAAAACACTACTTAATGGAATCTATAAAAAAATAAACAAAATTCAAAAGTCAAACAATTTTAAAATCACACCCATGTGAACGTGATTATGTGAATTTGGTGGTGTTTTTAATCAACAATCAACAAACACGATGACAATAAAAAAGGAAGCTTAAGGGTGTGTGAAAACAGCAAAACGTGACAGTTCATTAGTCTTGTACTTTCTTGCCTTCTAAGGCAAATAGCTAAAGGAGTCAATTCATTAGACAACATTGGGCAAACAAAGTCAATTCAAAACTGAGGAAAAAAGAGAGCAGCCAGCTTGGATCCCATAAATGAAAACACAGTTGGTGTTTGAAGTTTGAAGCTTGAAAACAAGCATTGCAAAACAAATTAAATGACCTAATGAAAATGGCTTCATGTGGATACAATTTTTCCTTAAGTGGTATGATTATGATGTCTATGGCTACTTCTGTAGTGCATGTTTGACAATTATGTTTCACCGATCTAAACATCTTATGTGATCTAATGTAGGTTCTAACCAGTAACCGTAAAATAACTAGCTTGCTGCATGTTTAAATTTACTAAGGGTATTGGGTGAAGAATTTAAGTTAGTTGTAAAGTAGGTCAGTTATATGGTGTTCATGTGTGTGATAAGTCTTAAATCATACATAAATTAACTTTTACCATTAGATTAAATGGAATATGATGAAACTCAAGTAAAAATAAGCATGTATTATCTATAAGTTTACTAGTGCGTATTAGACAAAAGCGTAAAGATATTATAACTCTTTAGTGAGACAAGCTTTTGCAAATATATTTTTAAGATGATTTAATTTGCTAGGTGTTTGTAACGGTTCACTTTCTCTAAATTAAAGTGGACATTCTTTTACATAGACTTTTTTTTTTTTAGGGAATTCTTTTACATAGACTTATATACTAAATATGAGTCGCGCTAACCATTTTATAATTGTGTGTTTGGATCGTCTCCTCTTCTACGTTCTTTATGCACAAAAAGATAAAAAAAAATTATAGAAAGAAAGTACAGAGAATATTATAATAAAAACTAAGACATAAAAAAAACAAAAAAAATAGTAAGAGATAAAGAGATTATACATTTGTACCTAAAGAGTATTTGGAATGAGAGAATTCAAATCCTTGGATGGCTTGATCATCAATTGGCATTAACCTCTTTTATAGTATACGTAGGGTTAAATAAGTTTTTCGTTCTTAGAAATATAGTAAAATTTGAGTTTAATCACTAAAAATTAAAATGGATGTTTTCATCCTCGCAAAAAATTTGTTTTGTTTTTGGTCCCTAATGATCAATTTATCTGAGACAGATGCCTGACTTTGGCGTCCGGACTCTATAGTTGGCTGCACGATTCGTGGAGCGTATCAAATGCTTATGAGGCAGGAGATACATGCTGGTGATGTTGCTTCGGATGCACCATGGCACAAAAATGTCCCTTTGAAAGTCTCTATTTGCGCTTGGCGTCTCATCTGCAATAGATGGCTGACAAAGGACAACTTGATGCGTCGAGGTGTTATTACTAATGACAATCAACTATGCATTTCAGGATGTGGTCAACAAGAAACAATAGATCACTTAATAATTCATTGTAATATTTTTGGCGATCTTTGGAAGCTTATAAAGTCCTGGGTTGGTGTGTATTCAGTGGATCCTCATCAGGTTACAGATCATTTCAATCAATTTATTTACTCTTCAGGTGGCTATGCCCCTTGTCGGTCTTTCTTACATTTGATTTGGCTCTGTTGCATTTGGGTTATTTGGAATGAAAGAAACCAAAGACTCTTTGCTAAAAAAGCCAATACGATGGTGCAGCTTTTGGAAAAGGTTAAGATGTATTCTCTTCGTTGGTTGAAAGCTAAAAATGTGTGCTTTCCTTTTGGTTATCAAGCATCCTCTTGTCTGTTTAGGGATAGGCTGATGTTTTATTTCCATCTCTAAACTTTTGTTTATGGACAGGTTGTTATTTCGTTGTAACTTTGTTTTGCCTCTTTATGCACTCCTTGTGCTAGGGAGCAAGACTTTTGGTTGTTAATATATATCTCATTTTGCCTTGTTCAAAAAAAAATTTATGTTCATATATTAATGTTAAATTTATGACTCTTTTATGTTCAAGAAGTGTCCATATTATATCTATTTATTATTGTCATCCCTTTTATGTCCATGTCATATTAAAAAATGTCAAGAACATGTCAAAATTACATTCATTAGGGACCAAAAACAAAACAAAACATTATGAGAGGATGAAAACATATTTTATTTTTTAGGGACTAAAATTTAAAATTTACTACTCTCTCCGTTCCATTTTAACTGAGTCTTTTGTTCATTTAACACATATTAAGAAAAAGTGTATAAGTAAAGAGAGAGAAAAATAGTTTTGAGTGTCTTCTCAAGTATTTGTGCATTCCTTCTTATCATAAATACAAAGTAGAATATATTGAATTGAGAGTGATGAAAGTAGTATTAATTAGAGTTATAATTGGAAAAAATAAATTATTATTGTATTGAAAAGTGAAATGGGTCAATTTTTTTGGGACAATATTTTTTTGCAATGGCTCAGTTATTATAAGATGGAGGGGTATATTTTTAGGGACGAAAAACTTATGTAACCCTCGAATGTATACTTGTCCATTTGAGGGGAATTGGTGGGTTCAGTTTGGTGTTGGAATCTCAAGTGGAGGAGACTTTATTTTGTGTGGGAAGAAGAATATCTTGCCAACTTTTTGGGTTCTAAACATATCCAGTTGGAGAATGCTAGGAATAAAGGAAAGTTATGTAGCATCCTCGCCAACAAGCTTACCACTTTTGATATTCTTATATTAGTCCAACTCACCTAGCTCCAAGATGACCTCAAGGTTGAAGTTCTTGATTTAATTAACGATATTCTTGAAGGAGTCCGACCCTGTCACTGAAGGCCTTAACCATACTTTCTCTCAACCATCCAATAGTCCATCCCATATTACAATGTCGTGAACTCCTCCTGATCCATATCTAAGAACTTAATCTCTTTTCTCGATCCTTTTTGACTATTTCTCTAGCTAGTCATTTCCCAACTCATGGATCTTAACACAAGTTTCCCTTATCCTCTTCAAGAAGGGTTGCATGAGACTTCAGTTTTCGGCCTCAGAGCTAAATACACCATCAATTGTTAGCATGGAACATTTCAAAAACTCTAACTATGCAATATATGGGATGCATTCAAGGTTGTCCTCTTAGCAAACCAAATGTTGATCACACAAGCAATCGTCTAACTTCGTTATAACTAAAGGCTTGGGGGAAAACTCATTTGGACTAGGTCAAGGCCTACTCCATCAATGAATCCGTTCACTCCGAGTTACTAACTTCTATGAGGACCATAGCATAGATTCAACCTAGAGACAATTGTCTCGACTAGGGTTTTGGGTTCTAAAACCCTAATCTCACCACTACAAACAGTGACAGAGCCACTCTTGGGTCAGGGTGGGCCACAATCACTTCAACAAAAAAAAAAATTAAATTACTAAAATCAAAGATAATATGTGTTAGTATCACACTTTCAAATTACTCAAAAGTGTAGAGAATTATTTTGAATATTTAAGGTATGTAATTTAATTTTTTGATGGTCAATTTTGTGCTTAAGACTTATTAAAACATAAATTTGTGTATATATTTCAGTTTATTTTTAAGGCCCATCCAAACTTATTTTTTCTAACTCCGCCACTTACTACAAAGGTTAGCTCATGGTCGGGACACATTTTTCAAACTTGAAAAACTCGCCTATTCGACACACGTTTACTTGATTGTCAAAGTATTTGTAGATACATTGCTTCTGTTGAAGGAGCATCTGTTCAACATCCATCACCTTTATCTTGTTAACGACCACTTAAGCCGAAGATGTTAGCTTGAAAAGAATTAATCTTCAGATTATTCTCAATAAGTAGCCAAATTCTGATAATTTTGAGGATAAAGTCCAAAACACATAGTATTAAAGGATGAAAAAACATAGGAGAAAGAAAGGTGATTGAGGGTATTTGAAGCAAGCAACGTGGAGGCATCGATCATTTGGCCTTAAACAAACATATCCTTGTCACCTATGGGCAATAAATTCTTCCCACGAGGCATCAATGTGTTCTGATCTACACTCTTAATTTTGAAGTACTGTGTTGTGGTACATACCAGTGAGGCAGTGCGACCTTTTATAAGATAGGAGGATTATTATATTTTTTCTTTTCTAAAGTATAATATATATATTACTAATATTATAAATTCTTGTAGTATCCTATACAAAAGAAATTATTTTACCCGTGCTATAATATCGTTTTTAAAGAGTTGCTAGCGTCACTACCAAAAAAGAAAAAAGAGTTGCTAGCGTGACGTAGCTCAACCCATATAAAAAAAGGAATGTGTTGTTGTCAATTAATCTCGCAATAAGTTTAAAGTGTTTAAGTTGGGATGATACCTTGAAATGCTAACTGGAGTTACGGATGGAAGTATGACATGCTGCTAAAAAAAATCTATAACTTAGTCTATTTAAAACCTAGTTTAGTTCGGCTCGTTTTATAACAAGGTAAAATCTAAGTTTATAAAAATCTATTTATTCAAATAAGTCTGAATTGAGCTTTTTAAGAAGCCTATAAATCATCTTATTTTTCTTAAGCAACTCTTTGTTTCAAAGAGCCGAACAATGAAACTCATACACATATTGTGCAAAAAAGAAGGAAATCATGAATTTGAACTTTCATTATACTGTACATATTAAATATTTTTAAATAGTTTTACAATATGAGTTATGCTTAAGAGACTGAAACAATTTTTAAGTGATTGAATTCCTACATAGTTTTAGGATATAAGTTCTACTTAGGAAACTTTGAAACAATTTTTAAATGACCGAATAAAAGAATGATCTTATCTATTCTAATTTTAGATATTTTCTATATATTAATGTTGATAATAATCATTAAAGAAACATGCTCTTGTAATAAAATGCTTCTATAGATGAAAGACTATGAGTGTGGTAGCATTTGGTTAGTGTTAGACCACTCGATAACTTTTTACCCTATACATATTTTATAGAATTGATTGTTGAATTAAAAGTTTATATTATATACGTATGTTATATCTATATATTCTCAAGTAAATATGAAATTATTTGATATGATGTTATCAATTTCTTAACAAATTATGAATAGTTATGTTGCACATGAGGTTTTTTTTTTTTTTTTTTGAAGAGGATGACACATGAGTTGTGCTCTACGACTTGGTTCGATAATGATATTTTCATTTCTCTAGAGTAATATGCATGTTTGCTATAACAAATAGTTTGTTAGAATTAAGGAATTCTTTCAAAGTCATCATGATATTAAACATGTATGTAGAGATGACATTTTTTTTTAACTATAAAAATAACATTGGTATTCAATAAAAAAATTATGTATGTCTAGTGGTGTAAAGATCGATAATTGATATGAAGATTTCGAGCTCAAACTCTGTTGTTATATTTTAAGTCTTTTATGTCAGTATTTTAGACTGTGATATTTATTTTTTAATATATCTTTATTTATCTATGATATTTTTATCAAAAAGTGAGAGTTTATAAAATAATTAAATTAAGAGTTTTTATACCAACATCTATTAAATAAATTCTTAATTTGTGTTTAAAAACCTTAAAGAATAAAAAAAAAATATAGAAAGAAAGGAGTGGCATTCTCATTTCTTTTCATATCAATTAAAGTTTAGTTAAATTAAATCCAAGAGAAACTCATGAAGATAAGAAAAATAAGATTCCCTCAAAAATCTAAAAGAAAAATACCACTTATACATCAACAATAGAAAGAATTCTTTATAATAAAAAAATAAAAGCAATATTTCAACCCTAGCTCTTACATAAGAGACAAATCTTCACCAAGAAGACCAATATTTATAATATTTCAATTTTAATGATGCAATATATTACTACTCCTAAATTCCAATAGTTAAATTCCACATGTCACTATAAATATCATAATCATATTTAATATTCCTACTACCTCTACAAGACTAGAAATATCACAGAAATATCATATTAAATATCACAGAAGAAATTTCTCTTCTTCTGCTAGAAAAACACATGGCACATAAACACAAACACACTCTTTCTCTGTCTTTAATGTTAGAAGCTTTAAATGCTTCACTTTACTCTCTCTGTCTCTGACACCAACCACAAGACATAAAAGAAGCATTCAATAAAACACAATTATTTTATGCTTTTCTCTCTCTCTTCTCTCTCTCTCTACACACACTATTAATGGCTTCTCAACCCCCAAGACTTCCAACAACAATTGTTTTTTCTTTATATGCGTCCCTTTCGCCGTTTTCACTGGAAATCAAAATCTAAACAACAAAAAAAAAACCTTTTTTTTCTTTGTTCTTTCCACTTCACTAGCTGAAAAAAATAGAAAAAAAAAATCATTTTTTTACTATACCCTCTTTGATTTTTTAGTATAAAATTCCATTGTAGTATCTTCTTAGTGGGAACATGTTCATTCATCTTTGAATAGATGTGATTTTCAAAATTCTCTCAACAGTGAAAAAGCAAAAAAGTGTTTTTTTCTCAACTCACTTTACTTTGTTTTCACATGGTTTTTGTCTAATCCTTTTTTTTCTTTTCTTCTCTTTTTGTTTATATCCATTGAGTTTTGTATACTTGCAAAACTTTGTGTCTTGTGCTGAGAAGAAACTTCCACTCATAGTTTCATACCAACCCTTTATTCTCTATTCAAACAAATGATAATGTTCTTGCTAAAAAATGAATCTTTGTTGAAATTCATGAAGAAAAACCACTCCTTTTGAAGTTTAAACACTACCCTTTTGGTTCTTAGACATGTTTCATTCTGTGAAAATGATGAAATTCAGCAGCATATGTTGGTTGTTTTTGATTGTTTTTGCTTCAGTTATGGTACCAGTGTTTTCTGTTGATGATCCTGTTTTCAATGATGATATATTGGGGTTGATTGTTTTCAAAGCTGGTTTACAAGACCCTAAACACAAACTCTCATCATGGAATGAAGATGATTACACTCCTTGTAATTGGGAAGGTGTGAAATGTGATTCTTCAAACAATAGAGTCTCTTCTGTTGTACTTGATGGATTCTCTCTTTCAGGTCACATTGATAGAGGTTTGTTGAGATTGCAGTTTCTTCAAACTCTCTCACTTTCTGGTAACAATTTCACAGGTTTCATAAACCCTGATCTTCCTAAACTTGGAAGTTTGCAAGTTGTTGACTTTAGTGATAACAATCTTAAAGGGTCAATTCCTGAAGGGTTTTTTCAACAATGTGGATCTTTGAAAACTGTTAACTTTGCTAAGAATAATCTTACAGGTAACATTCCTGTTTCTCTTAGCACTTGTAACACTTTGACAAATGTTAACTTTTCGTATAATCAAATTGATGGAAAATTGCCATCTGAGGTGTGGTTTTTGAGGGGATTACAGTCACTTGATGTTTCAAATAACTTGCTTGATGGAGAAATTCCTGAGGGGATTCAAAATCTTTATGATATGAGAGAGTTGAGTTTGAAGAAAAACCGATTTAGTGGTAGAATTCCTCAGGATATTGGTGGCTGCATTGTTTTGAAATCACTTGATTTGAGTGGTAATTTGCTCTCTGGTGGAATTCCACAATCAATGCAAAGACTCAATTCTTGTAACTCTCTCAGTTTGCAAGGAAACTCATTCACAGGTAACATTCCTGATTGGATTGGTGAGTTGAAAGATCTAGAAAATTTGGATCTTTCTGCTAATAGATTTTCTGGTTGGATTCCAAAGTCATTAGGAAATCTTGACATGCTGCAAAGATTGAATTTTTCTAGGAATCAGTTAACCGGAAACTTGCCGGATTCGATGATAAATTGTACTAAGCTTTTGGCTCTTGATATCAGTCACAATCAATTGAATGGTTATCTTCCTTCATGGATTTTTAGGAACGGTAACTATCATGGTCTTGAGGTTTTGGATTTGTCTTCAAATTCATTTTCTGGTGAAATTCCATCTGATATTGGTGGTCTTAGTAGTTTAAAAATCTGGAATATGTCTACCAACTATTTCTCTGGTTCTGTTCCTGTTGGTATAGGTGAACTCAAATCTTTATTCATTGTTGATTTGAGTGATAACAAGCTTAATGGAAGCATTCCTTTTGAATTAGAAGGTGCGATTTCGCTTAGTGAATTGAGGCTACAGAAGAATTCCATTGATGGGAGAATTCCAGATCAAATCGCGAAGTGCTCGGCTCTAACATCTTTGTAAGTTCTCTAATTTCATAGCATACTTGCCCTTATTTCATGTTTTGTTCTTTACAACTTAATCTTACTGCTATGTGCTTACTAATCAATGTTCTGTTTGGACAAACAACTAAATTAAGTGCTTATGTATAAGCTATTTCTATTACAAAAAGTAAAATAAAGTAGAACTGTTTTCATATAAACTACAAGCTGTTTTCATAAACTATCCTGGAGAGGTTATGCAAATAAACTGAAAAGATCTTATGACAGTAGATAAGTTCAAATAAGTCAATCCAAACAAGCCTTAAAAAGCTCTCTTAATTTGCTTATGTTAATAAAATTGTGAAAATTAACATTTCTAGTTAAAGAGTCTACAATTTTTCTAATAATTTTTTTGTTTGTGCATTTCATTTGAATTATACAGGGATCTCTCTCACAACAAGCTGACTGGTTCAATCCCTGGAGCCATTGCAAACCTAACCAATCTTCAGCATGTAGACTTGTCATGGAATGAACTCTCTGGAACTTTGCCGAAGGAACTGACAAATCTTTCCAATCTTTTATCGTTTGATGTATCCTACAATCACCTTCAAGGTGAGTTACCGGTCGGTGGTTTCTTCAACACCATCCCCTCCTCATCAGTTACCGGTAACTCATTGCTGTGCGGTTCTGTTGTCAACCACTCCTGTCCATCAGTTCATCCGAAACCTATTGTCCTCAATCCCAATTCTTCTGCTTCCAACTCCAGCGTTCCGTCAAATTATCATCGACACAAGATCATACTCAGCATATCTGCTCTTGTTGCTATTGGTGCAGCTGCTTTAATTGCCATTGGTGTCGTTGCTATCACTTTCCTAAATATGCGCGCGCGTTCTGCAATGGAACGTTCTGCTGTCCCGTTTGCATTCTCTGGTGGTGAGGACTATAGCAACTCACCGGCGAATGATCCAAACTATGGCAAGCTTGTCATGTTTTCTGGTGATGCAGACTTTGCTGATGGCGCACACAATCTACTTAATAAAGATAGTGAAATAGGCCGCGGTGGATTTGGAGTTGTTTATCGCACGTTTCTTCGAGACGGGCATGCTGTTGCGATTAAGAAGCTTACAGTCTCAAGTTTGATCAAATCCCAAGATGAATTCGAGAAGGAAGTGAAAAGGTTTGGGAAGATTCAGCACCAGAATCTTGTAGCACTCGAAGGCTATTACTGGACTTCATCGTTGCAGCTCCTCATTTACGAGTACCTATCAAGTGGTAGTTTACATAAGCTGCTACATGATGCTAACAACAAAAATGTCTTATCCTGGCGACAAAGGTTCAAGATTATTCTCGGTATGGCAAAAGGGTTGGCACATTTGCATGAAACAAACATAATCCACTATAATCTTAAATCAACCAATGTTCTTATCGACTCTTCTGGCGAGCCCAAGATAGGAGATTTCGGTTTGGTGAAGCTCTTACCAATGCTGGACCATTGTGTGTTGAGCAGCAAAATTCAAAGTGCGCTCGGGTACATGGCTCCCGAGTTTGCTTGTCGCACAGTTAAGATAACCGAGAAATGTGATGTGTACGGTTTCGGGATCTTGATTTTGGAGATAGTGACAGGAAAAAGACCTGTGGAATACATGGAGGATGATGTGGTGGTTCTTTGTGACATGGTGAGGGGTGCATTGGAAGAAGGAAATGTCGAGCATTGTGTTGATGAAAGACTTTTAGGTAATTTTGCAGCTGAAGAAGCAATTCCTGTGATAAAATTAGGGTTGATTTGTGCATCACAAGTGCCATCAAATAGGCCTGATATGAGTGAGGTGATCAACATATTAGAGTTAATTCAGTGCCCTTCAGAAGGACAAGAGGAATTAATAGAATGAATTTTGAGACAACAAATAGCACATATTGGAAGTACCTGGTGAAGTAGAATCCAGTTTAAAAAGTTATTACACATGCAAAAGAATATTCAGTCCAATTTTCTTTTTTTCAACTTCTTGTTCCTTTTAAGTTGTTGAATATTTTGTTTTTGTTTTTTTCTTTGTTCTTATTTTTGTTTATCCCATGTTGTATTACTGGATTTTTCTTCACCAGTTAGACTGCTTATATAATGATATATCTTAACCATATTTGGCATTTTCTGAATTTTAAGTGTATTTTTACAGTGAAATTGCTTCTTTTCTTGATGGGACAAGGATTATTCCCACTAGATGACATTGAACATTTCATTTGACTATCCAAGGACTATTCATTAAATCATTAGTCACAAAAAAAGAGGATTATTAATTTAATCTAAGATTTCATTACATAATATACTCTAAATAACTATTTAACTTCAATCCTTAAATGGTGAACAGCTTGCTTTTACATTTGCCATTTCATATTTGGAGCCAAAATTGAGATTTAGCATATAATAAACTAAGAAAAGAAAAAAGAAGGGAATACAGCTAAGCCGTACGGCACATAATCCAAATTGATACAAACATGATCCACAACCAAGAATAATGCAGCACAAAAAAGGTAAAGGGAAAAAAGCACTTGTTTGCTTTATTCACAATTTTTAACTCATGACTAGAATTTGTTGTGTTCCCCTTAGTAAAATGTTCCTCATCAAAAGTGTAAGATTAATACTACTGTAGTTTTTGTACTATAACCATAAAACTCGGGCCTTCTATCATCGACTTTATGATGCAACCGACTATAGACCGTTACATCAAGAATGAGAATAATAAAATCAGCTGTTTGCTAGCACTTAGTTATTGATATGTTCCTCATCAATTTGTACTTGCAATAAATTATAAATAAATTTAGTTTTTTTTATTGGATAAATTTATAAATTTTATTTATTAAGCTTGAATGTGAAGTAAATAAGTTTGATAAAAAGGTGTAGGAGTGCCACAACCTAATCAAATAGGGTTCTTGGACATCATCAAAGCGCATCATAAAATGTCCTTAAAAGCACCACCAACTAACAACCTTTTTCAAATGGAAACATTTGATTTAGTGTATGCCAATCATGCCATGTTCCACTTCCAACAATATGTACTACTAAGCTACTGTTCTCATTCCAACCAAATTTTGAAAAGTGAAGAAAAAATAATGTCACACTTTAATCATCAGAAATAATGTTTGATGCAGCTTATTGATTTACGTTCACGCTACATTATACTAAGATGATAATAATGTCTACCAAAAAATAAAATGTCTACATGCAAAACAGTAAATGACAAGAATTTCTAGATGACTCAGTTAGCTAAACATCATTATCACTATTGAAAAATATGGTTACCAAGTACCAACATTTCTTTGTCAAAGATATTTTTTACCAACATTTAACTTAATCTACTTATAAGCTAAGAATTTATTGATTTTTTCTTTAAGCAAAATGTTGTTAACAAATTATTTAGTTGGTGGGACTTTTTGTTGAGTAAAAGAGTATAGATAAATTTTGACTACACGATGGATGAAAGTGAATACTTTAATGTGTCTAAATTACTTTCTTTTTTTATTGACAAAATGTGTCTAGATTACTTTTTTTTTGTTTAAGAAATGTGTCTAAATTACTTAGAATTCTGTTTTGTAATGTTTAATTTTATCAATACATTATTTGAAAGAAATAATATTAGTAATTGATTGTTAACATTTTTTTTCTTTAGTCATCCAGTTTCTAGGAAAAAATATAACTCTGATTAACTAGTTTAACTGAAAGATTGTTTATGTTAAATATTTATTTAACTTGGATACTATTCAAATCATCCAACTTAACAAAATCTTAATAACCATTACTTGGTTAAATGATTATTAGCATGAACTGTGACACAAAAGTTTGGCATATCTTGGTCACAAATTCAAAATGGGCTATTAAAATAATATTTGATCCCACATTCACATCTTTTGGTTTACTTTTGTGGAGACACAATGACACCAAACCCGTTGCCTAAATAAGCATGTACAGGGCAAAATGATGGAAAAGTGGAACCTTGTGCATCAAAATTTGAAGAAATCCACTCTGGCTTGATTTACAAGAGTTTATTAATTATTTGTATGGAACCATAATAATTGTTGGGTGTCTAATACTATTGCCTTAGCATGCGCAGGTAAGATGAAAAAGAGCCATGAGTGACATACATGCATGTGTTCTTTACTTCTTTTTTATAATGCTCAGGGGGGGCTAAGCACCAAACATGCATATGCCCTATTGTATTATAAATTTGTAAAGAACAATACCCAGCTTCACCAACTCAACTTTAAAATACAAAATATAAACTACTTTAAAATATGAACTATCATCCTATCTTCATTTATTGATGGATTCTATTTCTTTCTATAAACTCCGTACCTCATGTGATTGGGGTGGGAGAGTTAAGAAATTGAGTGATAAGAGTAATCTCGGGTTTTATTCTTACCTCTAATAAATACTAACAAAATAATAATTAATTTTTCTTGAAAGAAATTAATAATTAGTTAACATAACATTGACTTTTATTTATTCATTTTAAAAAAAAAAAAACTCGTCACCTCATACTAAAGGTAAAATTTAGGATTTCGAATGAATTCTTGTTACAGTTCCTTAAAAGAAAAAAGAAAAAAAAAGGGTACCATTTTATACTAATATAATGTTGTATGGTATCACAATGACTTGAGATGTAGAATTTCAATCTTCCAATTTAATTTAATTTTCTTTTTCTTTATAAAAGAAAATTTAGACAAGTTAGATCCCAATGACTCGTTAGGAGAAGGAAACTTTTATTAATTCACTATCTTGCATGTGTTTTCTAGACAAATCTACAAGCTATTAGTATTGAACATTCCATAAAAAAATTACTGGAAACATACCTCTCTATCACAGTCAAATGATTTATACATACATATGTCAAAAGGAAAAATAAATAATCCAACAACGGAACCAAACAATAGAATTCTCTACATCCCCTAGGAAAAAAAATAGCATTCTCAACATCTACAATGCCTTTACAATAGCACTACCCAAAAGCCAATACTGTTGCTAAGTTAACTATAAAATCATCCTATGCTTTTTTTCATGTATACCCAAAAACAGTTCTATGATATGATAAAAAGTGGATTTTAAAAGCAGTTTAGAGTTTGTGTCGCAGTATAACAAATAGGTAAATGGATTTCATAAGTAAAAAATTGGAAAAACTTTAGCTTCTATATTTCATTTACAGTTTCCTTTGTCCTTCTTTGGAAGCAGGGCTTTCACTTTTACACGTTGAAGATTAACAATCAAATGTGTTAAAACTATCACACTTTTCTCATCTTTTATGCTGTCTTTCTGCTAGGGCATACATTAAGCCCTAGCAGAGCTACATTTGTCACATCCCTCCCCAACAAAGTATGCTTTTTTCCATATTTTCATTCCCCACTTTTGAAGGTAATATCTCTTTCCCTTATTTCTTTTTCCCTTTGATAACTAATCATCCCAGTTATCTTCCCATCCATCTTTGTTTGAAGATCTAGAAGTAAGGCCATTTGCCGAGATACTTCCTGCATGGCGCACTGCTGGTGATTTCACCGCTACATTGTCGTCCCAATCATCGTCCCATACTTGATCCCAACCTTCAGCAGATTCCACAACGGTAGCTGAAGCAGACTCGGGCAATGCCATTTCGAGCTCTTGATATGGGATCTCATCGCGCGGTTTCTTCTTGAACATGCAGCAACAAGCCCATGTAACTCCAAAGACTATTACTGTGAATATGAGGAAATAGGCACCATTTACTGGCGTTAAAATCTTGTCAAATGAAGGAAGGCGCAGAAAAAAACTCGCTTCAGGTACGGGAGTAACCACGATTACGTGAAGCACACAATCCCCTTTTCCAGCATCCAAAGTCAGTTCGGTACTTTCACTTTTAAGTTGTTTGATGGTGACCTGAAAAACAATATTGTAAAAGCAGTAAGCCAATTGCAAATCTGACATGTAACCAAACAGAGCACACAAGCTCGACCAGATAGTGCTTTTCACAGTAAATACAAATAAAAGAAATTTGGCAGAACAGAGGTTGTGAACTAAAACAAAAATGGGTGTTTTTGTTTGTCAGAACAGAGATCACACAAAATGTGGTGTCTCAAAATGTGAAATCCCATAACGTTTCCAATGAAAAACACCAGAAATCATGAAAACCAAAAAGGGTGGATTTCATATGAATATGATATTATTTTTTAAACACTTACTAATTTAAATTAGGATGTGTGTAGCAACGTTATCCTTGCGCATCACAAAAGTCCCTAACCACGCATTGACATTGCAGAGATGCTGCCACTCAGAGTGTGCACTACTACTTCACTGTCATGCTTATGATGCTGCCATGTCAGCTTGCTGCTAATGGTGCCAGTGTTGGGAATGTAAAAAGCTTTTGATATCCATTTCAAGTTACGCAGAAAAGTTTACGTTTTAGAAAGAATCAACAATATTAAGGAGGTCGGGTGGAGTTGATTTTGCTAAAGAATTTACAGGGATAATTTGAAGGAGATGGGGATGTATTAGAGTGTGACAGAATGGGAGGAATCGAACTAAAAGGATGGAGGAAGCTAGCAACATGTAAGACATATTCACCACTAACAAGATCCGCGGTGGTGTTCAATGTGGCTGCTCATTGTATAACTTGGGTTTGTCTCAATGCTTGATTCCTAACCTCCTAAGAGCTACGTTACTTGGCATGATGGGTTTTCACTGTCAATTTGTCGGACTTAACTGACTAACTCCAGTAGCAGTGCCTACATCCACATTTACATTGTAATCAGGATCAAATGTGCCATTGGAATCAATTCATCCCTATCATCAATGCTGTCTTCATCATCTTCATATTTGTTGTTCCAAACTGACTTTTTGTTCAGGGAGTATGTTACAAGTTTCACAAACACTAGAGACTACTATGATAGCAAGTTACCTTTGCTTCAACTCGACCATTTAATAAATATGAATATATATCTAATGGTTATTGCATAGGGTTCCTAAGCAAAAAGGCCATTACTTATCGATCAAAGGCGAGCTCGATTTGGTAATGATTCAGACTAAAATCACCCAAACACATAGGGATGGAAAATTAAAAAAATGGGTTGCACAATAGAGTGGCCAAAGCGCAATAATGTGACACATCGAACAACTTGAACTGGGATGGGGCTGTGACAACACACTACAGCATTGACTAAGTAGTTCAGATAGATTATATCATTATAGTAGTTGAAAGAAGGAAAAGAAATGGAATATACAAATTACAAAAGTGTTCCCCCCAGCTTTGTGTACTTCCTGTTTATTTATTATATTTTCTTTTGCTTAAAAAAAATTACAAAATTGTGTGCTTTTAATCCCTAGTGAGGGATTATAAACATAACATTTTTGCTAAATCTAGGGACTAAAAATGAATCTAAAAATTATTGAACTAAAATCAAATTGTGTCAATTTTATAGATATTAGATATCAAAAAAATATGAAAAGATAGAATGGTAAGAAGTTATAAAATTTCTCCTCGATTCCCATTCTTCACGTCCCAAATCTTCCATATCCTAATATAAACGGAGAAACGGGCATCAGTGTCTTTTCCATTCTTTGTCATAACATACTTTGTTATATTTCTTTCTGTCCACACACATATGAATTGTAAGATTCTGAAATTTCTACCTCACTGAGTCCTAGAAATGATAAAATTGTTCAACGACCGTCTATTAGTCATCTAAAGCTAAACCCACTTGGGTTGGTCTAGTGGTGTTGGCTTGAGACCTCGGAGTGTGCTCTCTCAAGGTCTCAGGTTCGATTCTCGCCGCTGCCAGTTTTGGTAGGCTAATTTGGCTTCTTCAAAAAAAAAAAGCCATCTAAAGCTTGATATTTGCTGATAATTTTTAAGAGATGATGTTTTTTATCCAAAATAATGCTGAGTTTTCTTTTGTCCGTCTAACAAAATAAACAATTATTTTAGACAGTGTTGCATCTCAGAAGCTTTTGCTTCACTTTGAAATGTGAAGGGTATGAAGAAGAAATGATACGTCCATCCAAGAATAATATCATCAGGTAAAGGAAATAAAAGTCAGCGTAACATAAAATGACCAATACCTTTTCTGTTTTATTTTTGTCAACTACTACATCGCCAAGGTTACTTTCAAGATCACTGTGAAGCTTCACTTTGATGGTGCCACCCCCTCTATTTTGAAGAAGAACAACAAAGTTTTTGGAATCTGGTAATGTTCACAAGAAATATAAATACAGATGAGTTCATATTTGACTCTTACGAATAAAAGTAGCACAACAGAACTGAATAAATGACCCAATGTTTTTGTTATATCAATTAGGAGGCTTTTCCAGCACCCTTCCTTTTTGCAGGGTATGTCAGCAATTAGTTGTTAGTATTTCCTACGTTGAAATATAAATACATTAATTTATTTTGTATTTATATTTCAATTAAACGGCGCACACAACTAAATATTAGCTACAAATTGCTAAGATACTAATAAGCTCATAAAAACATAAGTACAAAAGGAATCTCTTGTTAATAAGCAGCATTGCATGCTTTGCTTCTTCAAATGCTGATCAAGGACACGTGAATATCATACATACACACATAATAGTCATAACTCATAATTCTCAAAGCAAGCTGGATCATCACATTAATTGGTTCAGTAGATGAACTAGAAGCTAGCCCATACAAAAGTTTAGTGTTCGCCTGATAAGTAATTATTTTATTTCTTAAAACAAGAAAAATATTCCCTCCACTCATAAATTTTGGTAGTTTAATCATTTCAGTTAAGTTTCAAAACATTTGGGGTTGTTGAAACCCAAGGTATAATCGACCTTCATCCAACTATACCCCAAGATATTGGGAGTAAATTGGATAAATAAATATGAAAATTTGTAACTCATTTAATGATTAGAGTAAGGATCATAGTAGTCAATTGCGGATAGCGGCGCGTAGCGGCCGACCCCAAAAATGCTATAGCGGGATAGCGCATAGCGCTATGACCGCTATTTGATAACTTGTTTTGACAAATTACGTAAATAATACTATAAATTAGAAACAAATATATATCTAATATAAAATTAAATATAACATTCAAATCTCATGAAACATTCATCAATCATACAAAACACTCAAATCTTATGAAAGCTTTTACTCATGAATCATTCATAAACCATACAAAACATCCAAATCTTATGAAAGCTTTCATGTGTCCAACATAATATCAAAAGTCTTAATCAAAATTCAACATAGTAGTCAATCTCGGGTGGTGGTGCGTAGAGGCTGACCTCAAAAGTGGGATAGCGGGTTAGCGTATAGCGGCATGACAAATAGCAGTCACCGATATTTGATTATTTTTTTGAACAAATTACATGAATAATGGTATAAAGTATAAACAAATTTACATATTTCTAAAAAAAAAACTTATATTTAATATAAAATTACATATAACACTCAAATCTAACGAGACATTCATAAATCAAAACACCAAAAAACAAAAGATAGAGAAACAAATAAAAAAATCATAAAACAAGAGAAACCATAAAACAAAAGAAAACAGAGGAAGAAAAAAAGAACAGAGAAACCATGCAACAGAGTCAATTTGGGTTTAAAAATCCCCAAAATGCACTAAAATTAATTTAGAAATTTGGAAACCATACAAATTTTTTAAAAATAGTGTCAATTTGAAAAATTTCAACTAAAATCAAATAGCGGCTGAAGCGGCCGCTATCTCATCCCACACCGCTACGACGATTAGCATAGCGGTTCGTCGCCGCAACGCTACGCACGGCCGCTATAGCTCCGCTATCGGCCGCTATTGACTACTAAGGATATTTTTATACAATATACATCAATTAAGTGATTTCTTAATCCACGTACAACTGCAAACAGATCAAACTACCAAAGTTTAGGAAAAGGAGTAGATTCATAGCAATCCCCCATATTAGAGTAACTGAGCATGTCAGTTACTGTTCTGTTAAACCATCATTACAGCTGTCAATTAATTGGTAAGATAGCACCTTTTCAATATATTTTTTTTGGTCAGATAGCAACATTCCTCGACTATTAATGTACAGTAAAAGAACACTGACAGTGTTGTCAACTGCGGAGTGCGGAAAATAGCGGATTGCTCAAATTCCACTACGTTACGGTGCTATAGCCGCTATTTGACAACACTTTGAATTGAATCACCGCTTGCTATTTGACAACATTGCTCACTCAGAAATCTCTCACAGAACATTTTCACCCACTTTCTCTTTGACTCTTGCATTTTCTCACACTTGATTTCTAGCACCCACTAATCCTGAACTAGCTCCACCACATAAAAGGAGTTATTGATTCTTTCTAAAAAAGTATTTCCTGCTTAGCAACAATGAGCCACATTTTTTTTATAAAAGATGTATACGTTATAGGCAAAAAATAATAATAAAAAGTTCTATGAAGAGTTATCTTTCAATCAATAGTATTTTCATGTGGTAAGTAACTTCATGGAAGCATTTACCTTTTAACTGCGCTTAATTTTCTCGTAGCTGTTTAATTTAAATCGGAACATTGAGCTATCTTGGCTTTACTAATTTGGAAAACGTCATCTCACAAGAATTCCAGACCCTCCAAAGCTTAAGGAATTAATATGATCTTCTTGAACTAAGCAAACATTTTCGTAGAAGCAATTTCTCCTTGGCTTCTATATTGGTATTTCATTTCAGATTATATATTCATCTACTAGACTACTACAAGTTATCAGATGTCCGGATCCACGTTTAAGAAATCTAAACTAGATTTTGATCATTTCTCTACATGTTGAAGTTATGATTTTTAAACAAAAGGAGGAGATAAATAATAACTATTGATAATAGCTGAGTAACTTTATACAAAAGACTAAACATCAGTCTCTATTAATAGAGATGCATAACTCCTACCTAATCCTAAGTAAATAGAGAAATAAAAAAACCATCATAATAACTAAGTCTTAGAAATCGTGGTTGGGCCTAACACAACCCCACAAAACCGGCTTGTGAGGTGAGGATTGCCCCCGCTTATAAACACATTGTCAGGCCATCTCCTATCCGATGTGGGACTAATCTAATGATATAATGATCTAAGATACTCTAACATCGTGTAAAGATATTATAGATATTTTATTATATTCTAAAATGGAATGAAGTATGTTAAACTAGAGCTGAAAAATGTAACTAAAAGTTTAGGCTGAGAATTTTACACTAGTTTTACTTCAAGTTTCCATTAGAGATTAAAGTTTCCTAACTTGACTTCATTAAAAGTAATAACAAAAACTAACACATAAACAAACAAATAACTGACTAAAGCAAAGTTGATTACCCATTTTGGAAATGCAAGCAACCATGTCCCCATCATCGCTGCATTTATTCAGTCCTTCACAAGTGTCATTAGTTGTAGAATGTGCAAGTTTAATCCCCTCATTTTTACCCTTCTCTTCTACCTGACCCTTTCCTTCATCCTTTTTGGGTAAAGGAGGTGGTGCAGTAGCAGGAACAGGAGGAGGTGGTGAGGTAGCAGGAACAGGAGGAGGTGGTGCAGTAGCAGGAACAGGAGGAGGTGGTGCAGTAGCAGGAATAGGAGGAGGGGGTGCAGTTGCGGGAACGGGAGGAGGAGGAGGAGGTGCAGTAGCAGAAACAGAAACAGGTGGAGGTGTATTAGTAATTTTATTATTAGCCTCCTTCTGATTTTCACCATTGTTTTTCTCCACTTTAGGTAAAGGTTGTGGTGTCGGAACGGGTGGAATATTATCATCATTCTTAGGATCATTCTTTTTCTCTTCACCAACAATCTTATTTGGATCTAATTTCTTCTCTTCTGGTACCGGAGAATCCTAAAAACCAGAACTAATTTCATTCAACCATTGTAAGCAAAATAGTAATAATAAAATAAACCATCACATTAGTATATGACTTTGTAGGGAAATCTTAGATAGGTCCAAAGATTATGATTATGAATATCTTCAAACAAGTCTCCGACTGTCGAGTTGGTCCTTATATTTAACTAACTTATATCAATTAGGTCCTTATATTTTGACTGCATATACTATCAATTGGTCACTAATTCTATGAAGCATGGACACTCCTCGGCTTAGACGTGTCCCGGTGTCAGACACGACTGACACATAATTACGCTGAATTATATAATATTCTCAAATTATTAGCGGTGTCGTGTCTGGTGTCCGTGCTTCATAGGTCGCTATATTTAACAGCTTATTATCAATATAGTCCCTCCAACTCTCAAAATGACTAAATGAGTACACTTTGACGGAATTAATGGCCTTTTTGAAATATTCATAACTTAGGAACTTAATTAAGAATGTAATACAAATACAAAGTCAGAAACAAATTTGGTAGTTTACTCTAAAAAATGAAAAATTTTAAATAAAGGAAAATTAATAAAAAAAACTCACCTTTGTTGAATCAATCAATTTTCTTAGGTCTTTAAGAAAGGAAGCATGAGAGCCATGAAACAGAATTAAAGAAAACAATAATAGTATCAGTAACGTGTGTTTTCCCATTGTGATTCAGCTCCAGCACGTTAAAAAATCACAACTTTGAATTCGATCAAGAAAATTACATGCGAAAGAGGCAGATTAAGAAGAAGCAATGAAATCAAGAGAAACCCTTTTGAGAGGAAATCACTGGGTTGTGTTGAAGTGAGAAAATTGATGGAAAAACGGAAATTGAAGATGTGAGGTTGAGACGATGGGGAAGGAATTGAGTTTTTAGGATCAGAAATTGAGAAATTCGTGGGATTTTGGATTTTGATGAAGAATTTGTGAATTGTGATTTGATTTGGAGAAGGAGAAAACAAAGAAGACTTGACAATGAGTCTGCTTCTACAGAGATACACACTCTTTCGCGGAAAATGAAAATGAAGAACTGGTAAACGACTTTGTGTAGAATGGGCCTTGCTTTTGGGCTTCATGATACATGTTTGCTTGCTTTATCGGCCCCTCACATTGCTCAAAAGTTTTTTTGGATTTATCGGATTGTAACTTCTGATCGCACGAAATTTATTGAAAATTACAACCTTATTGTTGTTTTTTTAGATCAGAGCGTAGTTTCCAATCAGCTTATTTCAAAGGTTAAACTATCTAAGAGGTCTATTAAGCAATCACCTATTTTGAGATCTACTTTATCTCATTCATTTTTTGAAAATCGCACCCTACAAATTTATATGGGACCCACATAATTTGGTGGGACCAATATGAATTTTAATAAATCAAAGAGAGTGTGTTGAAAAGTGTGTGTTAGAATGTGTGTTGCTAGCATTCCTCAACAGTGTATTTTTTCTATGATTGGATGAGTGAATCCAGACGAGAGTGGTTTTTATGAATCATGGAATAAAAAATTATTGCCTGATTAATAAAAGTATTCGTCTTATTTTAAGTTCTTTAATTGTAGAAAAAACATTTTCAATAATCAAAATTATCTATAGCCAAACAAAATAGAAGATGAGTTTATTGCAAATAGCTTATTTGTTTAAATTTAAAAAGATATTAAGAGTCTATATGGTACATAGTCAATAATGAATATATTTGACTCCTTGAAGCGTAATTTTATAGAGATTTATCATTTTAACCCTTAAGTTTAGTATATAGGTTTAAAAAAATCAACTTTTCTTTGCATAAAAAGAATTCTTATATTTGGTCTTCACGTTAAAATTACTCTAGCTTCGCCACTGGGGGAGACTAATCAAACATGCAACTATTCTATGCAAGAATGAAATCAAATAATTAAGTGTATGTTTGGTTCTACTTTTGTGGATGCAAGATTGATTTTAGATATGTAGAATTGATTTTTGACATGTTTGGAAATTCTCCAATAGTATTAATTTTGCCATTTGAAGTTAGAAATTGAAACTTTTTTCTCTACAACTTTTAGCATTGGAGGTATTGTTGAATCCATTTCTACACGAATGTATTAAAACGTACTCCATCCGTCTTAAATTATATGACGTTTTGGGCATTTCACACGTATTAAGAAATGTAATTAATTTTGTGTGAAAAAGATATATTATGAGTTGTTTTATAAAATTTTCCTTAATAAATGAAAGAATTAAAAGAAGAGAGAATAATAAATAGTTAAAGATATAATAAGAAAAGTAACATTAATGCTTCATTAATATTATAAAGCGACATATAGTTTGGGACAATTATTTTTCTCCAAAGCGACTATAATTTGGAACGAAATCAATCATTCATTAAACTTATTTTAATGTGCTTGCATTCCCTCCTTAATTTGTAATGGACCATAGTCAAGTTATCACGATAAGTCTAACACAAGGAAAAGGAGGAGGATGATTATTCCAAGGTCTTTAAATTCCTTCTTTGAACCTTGAGACTACACATTCAAACCTAAAACAATGTGAAGATGAGAGTTACAAGAGTCTTGTAATCTAAGCATTGATTATCTACCACCTCTCTTGAATTTTCTAAGCCACATTTTTCTCCTAAGGATTTAAGAGGAGTTTCATCATCTCATCCAAGAAAAACAATCCAATAGTGACTAGTGAGAAA
>Ga0315915_1002190_pt1 | contig 24467 bp, 16 predicted proteins | sample MpolbnodulesMG_FD_207738 | JGI IMG/M metagenome (GOLD analysis project Ga0315915, IMG submission 207738) | Medicago polymorpha root nodule microbial communities from Los Angeles, California, United States - branched nodules | ecosystem: Host-associated > Plants > Roots > Nodule | place: USA...
TTCTTTCTCTTTTAATTTTATAATTTTTTTAATCGGTGAGAAATCATCAAATATTTTTGTTAGGGTAGTAGGAAAAGGAAATTACATTTATGAAGAATATAATGAAAAATTCTAAAAATAGAAGTACAATAAAAAAACGCAATCCAGTCCCTCAAATTGATTCAGCTAGTGTTCCATCTTACTTTTTAAAAATCCATGTAGTCAAGTTGACCTGTACAAGTTGCAGGTAAAAAAGAACATACGATCTCAACCGTCCTCATTATATTATATTAAATCAATGATTCAATTTATATGAGCTTAAGATGGGGAAGTTTTACAATTGCCCCATGCTAAACATGGCCTAATTATAGATGAAAGATATGCACAAAATTATTGTAACTTTTGCATCTTAAATTTAGCTAATCAACAGTTCACACCCTTTCATCCATATCTTTCCCCAATATCAATATCTTCGAGATTTCCTATCTTTATGGAGTAAAAATCTCTTTGATTTTCTCTTTATCTCTCACCTACATTACTTTCTTTCTCCTTTTAACAATGACTTCTTTTTAATCCATCTCTTTCATAAAATACATTAAAATCACCATAATTATAGATGAGGGATAAACACAAAATTATTGGGATTTTGGCGTCTTAAATTTAGCTAATCTGAGTCGCAGTTCACACCTTTTATCCTTTTTGTGGTAAAGGGATTGGATCAATTTGATCTCATTTTCTTAATTAGTAATTGGATGAAATTGAGATTTGCTGACGTGTATACACTAGTAATATTTTTTTGAACAAGTGTGTACACTTGGAGTTGACTAATTGGCACATTAACTATTATTAGTCATTTGAAAGCAAAGAGTCCTTCCTTATATTTATGTTATGTGAGTTCAGAGAAGAGACAGACTGACAGAAAGAGAGAGAGAGAGAGAGAGAGAGTAATGGCTGGTGGAGGATTGACAAATGGAGGTCCAGGCAAAAGAGCTCATCTCTATGAGCACAAATTCACTGCTTATTTTGCCTTTACTTGTATTGTTGGAGCTCTTGGTGGTTCTCTTTTTGGTTATGATCTTGGTGTTTCAGGTATATTAATTCTTCCTTCAATTCAATTGCTGTTTTTATTAATATGAGTCAAAAAATATATATATTCAAGGTTTTTTTATTTTCTCTTAGATTCAATTTTTGTTTAGTTAATGTCCATTTTCATTTTACAGTCAATTCAGATTAACCCAAAGATCCAAAGTGTCTAATGACTTACCTTTCCTTCAATACAGTTGAATGTTTTTGGTATCAACGAGTTTGTCAGAATCACGATGGTAAGTCATTGTGATTTTGGCCAACTCGTTGATAAGAAACATCACTCAATTGATTTTCCTTTCTTATGATCCCAAACATCTTGTTTTTTCTTTCCATGGTTTTTTACTTCTCGCATCACTTGCATAAGGTCATTAGATTCGATTTTTAATATGTTAATGTTGAATTTCATTTTACAGTCTAAAATTATTGGATCCAAATTATCTAATGATATCCTCTTTCTTGTTCATGTACAAATTTTCATTTTGTGAATGTCCATGTTCTTGTTTTTGACAAAAAAGCGCATATTCTTGTTGTTTGTAATCATTGTATTACTGTACATTATGATAATAGATAATAGTACACCACAAATATTTGTATAATTTGATAGTATATTATTTGTGAATAGATTACATATTTTAAGGTTCACATGACGTGTTGAATTCATGACCTGTTCTGAAAATGGACAAAAAGCCAAATACTGCAGACGTACAAGAGAAAAGAAAAAAGGCATTTTTAACTATTTGAGAAAGAGAAAATGAAATTTATGATTACTCTTATGTCCACTTTTCTGGTTGTTTTGGGATATTCCTTGTTTTGTGCATATCCAGAAAATGAAATTTGCACTTTAGGGAACATGAAACAAACACCGCTTCTGTATTGGCTCTTTTATTAATAATTTTTTTGTTGATTATTGTTATTATTACAAAATTTCTCAAAGTTCTTTCCAGAAAGGATATTGGTTACATCCCGCTTATATGTTCGCAAATTATATGTTTGGTATATGCATTATCATATGACAAACTAACTTTGAAAGAAGAAAAATGACTCTAATTTGTATCCCATGTCAAGACTCATGAGCTTAGTCCGTTATAAAATGTAAATCTTCGACAGAAATTGTGAAATTTTAATGTAATTTTCTAATGTAGCAGTGGGCTTACAGTATAAGGTTATTGCTTATGGCTAACTTAATTCAGGAATGACATTCAATTATTCATGCTCATATTGATATTGATGTAAAAAATCGCCAGAAATTTACTCGGTATTTTGTCAGGTGGGGTGACTTCAATGGATGATTTCTTAGAGAAATTCTTCCCGGACGTGTACAGAAAGAAGCACGCACATCTGAAAGAAACTGACTATTGTAAATATGACAACCAAGTGCTGACACTTTTTACATCATCTCTATATTTCTCAGCACTTGTTATGACTTTTTTTGCTTCCTACCTAACAAGAAACAAGGGGAGAAAGGCCACTATCATAGTAGGAGCTCTTAGCTTTCTTATTGGAGCAATTCTCAATGCAGCGGCACAGAACATTCCAACTCTAATCATTGGTAGAGTCTTCCTTGGTGGAGGCATTGGCTTTGGAAATCAAGTAAGTGACATGGATCAAGTTTTATTATGAACCATGTCTTTGTAGCAGCAAATATCAAACCTTAGACTTCATTCATAATATTTTTGCAGCGTTTCAACTCATACCACTGAACTATAAATTGAAAACTATAGTCAACCTATTGACATCTAAATATAAACATAATTGACATAAGTAACTAACAAAACCATGTATTGGAAGAAACTTAGTTGAAAAAGGATAATAAAACTTAATTATTTGAGAAAAAACTGATAGAGCAGTTTGTTCCCTTGTCTAATTGTGCAGGCTGTTCCCTTGTATCTATCTGAAATGGCTCCAGCTAGCAGCCGAGGAGCAGTTAACCAACTGTTTCAGTTCACAACCTGTGCTGGAATCTTAATTGCAAACTTAGTGAACTATTTCACTGACAAAATTCATCCTCATGGCTGGAGAATATCACTTGGTTTGGCAGGTATTCCAGCAGTTCTAATGCTTCTAGGAGGTATTTTTTGTGCGGAGACACCTAACAGCCTTGTGGAGCAAGGAAGGTTGGATGAAGCAAGAAAAGTGTTGGAGAAAGTTAGAGGTACAAAAAATGTTGATGCTGAATTTGAAGATCTAAAAGATGCAAGTGAACTAGCACAAGCTGTGAAGAGTCCATTTAAAGTACTTCTAAAGAGGAAGTACAGACCCCAACTAATAATAGGGGCATTAGGGATTCCAGCATTCCAACAGTTAACAGGAAATAACTCCATTCTCTTCTATGCACCTGTCATCTTCCAGAGTTTAGGGTTTGGATCTAATGCAGCTCTTTTCTCATCTTTTATTACCAATGGAGCTCTCCTTGTTGCTACTGTCATTTCAATGTTTTTGGTTGACAAGTTTGGCAGAAGAAAGTTCTTCCTAGAAGCTGGTTTTGAAATGATATGCTGCATGGTAAACACTAAACACTATCTGTATGTTTATTACTCTTATCTTATGTTTCATGCAACAAATACAATAATATGGTAAGACAGTGTATTTTTTTTACACTCTGTCAACCAATCACAGATCACATCTGGTAAGAGTTTTATGGTAGATAATATTAAAGTCAAGTATTTCTTCTGATCCAATGATCATTATTAACTGACATTGTAGTGGATCTTAACATTGTCAGTGCATATAAACTAAATCATATCATAATAAGTACTCCCTCCGTCCCGAATTAACTGAGTCATTTGTTCATTTCACAAATATTAAGAAAAATGTATAAATAAAGGAGAGAGAAAAGTTGTTTTAAGTGCTCTTGTTAAGTATTGGTGCAAAGTGGAATATATTGAATTGGAAAAGATAAAAGTAGTATTAATTGGAGTTATAAAGGGAAAAAAGTAATTAATATTGTATTGAAAATTGAAATGGTTCAGTTATTTTGGGACACTTTTTTTTTATAAATGGCTCATTTATTATGGGACGGAGGGAGTATAACCATTGTTAATTAGCTTAATTGTTTGTTTGACTTTATGATTGATATGCAGATTATTACTGCTGTGGTTTTGGCGGTAGAGTTTGGACATGGCAAAGAACTTTCAAAAGGCATAAGTGCATTTCTTGTTATAGTGATATTCTTGTTTGTGTTGGCATATGGAAGATCTTGGGGTCCCCTAGGATGGTTGGTTCCAAGTGAGCTCTTTCCATTGGAGATAAGGTCAGCAGCACAAAGTATTGTGGTTTGTGTCAACATGATCTTCACTGCCCTTGTTGCACAATTGTTTCTCCTGTCACTTTGTCACCTCAAATATGGAATTTTCTTGCTTTTTGGAGGCTTGATTGTCGTCATGAGTTGCTTTGTATTCTTTCTATTACCGGAAACAAAGCAAGTTCCAATTGAAGAGATTTATCTTCTCTTTGAAAACCATTGGTTTTGGAAGAACATTGTAAGAGAAGGAACAGATCAAGAGCAAGGAAAATCGAACGGGAAGCCAATGGCTCCTTAAAATTCTCAGCGAAGTAGATCGAACAAGTCTAGATTTTACTTTTCTTTTTAATCAATTGTTTATGCTTGCATTATAACTATAAATAGATTACGTTGTTTCTGTTAAATATTGTTGGTTTTTGGATGAATTTATGTTTAAACTCCTGGAAATATATCGAGTAAAATTATATTATTTGACGAAGTACATGTTACTCAATATATCTCCATTTCTCTTTCCTTCCTTCAAATTTAGAGATAGACAAAACCAACTTGTTGTTTTACCAATCTCACCGTTACTTCTACTTATTAAACAGTAGAATGGACACAGCAGTTTATTCCATCATAAAATTTAACCAATGGAGTTGTAATAACCGTAAAAAAACGTAGGCTTTAGGTCAAATAAGTTTATCAAATTTTGATTTTAATGGAAGTAAATTTTATTATTATTTTAAGCCCTTTAAAATCACAATCTTTTTTTTTTTTTAAGGAAAAATCACAATCTTTTGGTCCACAGCATTATTCTTTTAACAGATAAATACTTATACTTATATGACACTACAGACATTATTAAGTGTAATCTAAGATATTTATTTTTTTTGTGGTGGCCGGGGTTTGAACCTCATACCTTACATATATTATGCATTGTCCATACCACCTAAGTTAAGATCACGAGGACAAGTGTAATCTAAGATGGTAACATTATATTTTATTTTTTTGTCAAATAGTCTAATAGTTAGAAAGTCACCTCTCGAGGTGAATAACCGAAGAAACATGAGAACTTTTTTTAAAAGATCAAAACTATGTTTAACCTCTTTTTTTTTTTTTTTATATATATTTTATCCTACAATATTTCATTCCATCTCATCTACAAACCATTTTCCATCATTGACACATGAACATATCCTATAGCCATCGGCAACCTAGAATATTAAGATAATAATATACGAATAATAACAAAAGTAGTGCAAAGGACAGAGACAGCAGAATCAAACTTAATATTTTACTGTTAAAAGATGCACTAAGTAAGATTCAGTTGGGAAAAAATACACTCTGATGGCATCACAATTCCAGCCAGTATCATGTTAGTAGTTTAGCAAGTTCATCAACTCCTAATGTTCCTTGCGGTACAAGGTTCATAAACCGCTCATCAAAATTTTCTTTTCTTCGAATTCTAGGACTCCTCCCCCTTTTATCTTTCGTGGTAACGGTGGTACCTTTGGTGGTAACAGTGGGAGTTTCTCTTGTCTCCAGAGACGGAGCTTCTTGCTTGTCCCTTTTTTGAACCACAACCTTTCTATGTTTCATAAAAACAGGTCCAGGTGGAGCTGATTGTGCAAAGGAAACTGTAGTTCGATAAATATTGTCTGCATCCAAAGAATCTTTATCTAAAACAAGTGCACTGCCTTGCTCAACAGCTTGCTCCAATAGCAATGAAATTCCATTCGCACAAGGGGTAGCTGACCTTGGTAGCAGACTGACATCAGCCACTCCTGAATCATTAAGCAACTCATCAGCGTGAGGATCCACTGTGCTAAAGATATTACTGTTTCTAGATCCTAGCATTGCATTTGATCCTGAAATTGAAGTAGAAAGACAGTCACCGAAGCTTTTGTCATCCATTATATCTGAAGTTCCATGGCTATCACTGATAGCGTTTGAGGGGCATTCTGTGTGCCTACCATCATGTGAAATGGCCGTACCTGGGCTGGTGTTGCTGCAAGTTTCTGGCTCACCATAGGAATCTGTGGCAACATTTGTGGTTTCAGCTTCATAGACTTTTGTAAGCGAAGCATCAGCAACCACCGACACAGATTGCTTGCTATTTTTGTCATGTGATAGATTGCTTACATGCTCCACGGGATTATGATGTAGACTTGGTGTTGAGACATCTAGAGCTTCTGACTGCAGTGTTTTGTAATTTTTGTTGTCAGCATCAGCTTTAGTGGCTTCCTTGAAGTCCTCTACGAGATCTGGAAAAGAGGACTTCCAATTCCGTCCTCTCCACATAAGTATATGCTCATTTTCGTACGAAAGCAATGTGCATGGAACAAGATCCTACAGTCAAAGAACATGTGGAAGAAAGATGTTAGAATATAGATTTCATAATAAAAAATAAAAAAACCATGATACGCATGTCTATCCTATGACAAACAAAAAAAATATAACCAAGAAGAATCCAAGTGCTCTTCAACACTTGATGCAAAGTTCGTTATACCCTTAGTTTTGCTCCAATCTTTCGATAGTCACTTTTATTTAGTCCTTGACAGTTTACACGTACTAGTTCACACTCTTCAAATGCCTCTCTGACATTGTTTACAAGGTTATAATAAACGCCATTTTTTCCTGTTGCAAGAAGAAGAAAAATCAATTAAATAAGCATGTGTATCGGAAGAATAAAAACACAGACAGCTAGATTTAGTTCGTTGTTAAACTGTTACGAACATCCTTAAAAAGATACCTAGCTTGCATATGGGAATCAATGTCCTTCCCTTTTGACGCATTTCAGTTGCTTCTTCTAACGTTAAACCTTCTGGAACTTGCTGAATCAGCCTAGGATATACTGGAGGCACAGGTTTCCACAACATGAGAGGAAAACGCGGGCGTGTTTTATAATTGTAATTTCTTCCTCGGAAAAGGTATATAACACCACCCCTTCTGTAAATGACTTTCCCTCCTGTCTTTTCCTGGCAAACCACAACATATGTCATGAGGAACATAAACAATAAAGGTTGGTCTTATTTCCATATTTCCATTTCCCCAATCTCTATATCCACCCATCCTCTGTTCCATCATCAACACCCGTGGTGGTGGACAATTGATGGATGTGACTTGTGAAATATGTGAGCAAATGATAATATTGGAAAAAATATTAATTAACCTACAATCAGTGACGGAATGAGAGACTAGCTATCAGGGAGGAAATAGTTAAAGCACTGACACAACGGTTTCCTAGAAGAGGGGGCAGCAATAGTCATAAAAACCACGCCAAATGCCATAGAGAATAGCCAAAGACATTAGGGAGGGACAAACTTAATTGAGTCCATTTTAATGAAGAAGAACATATGACAAGAGGAACATAAATAGTAAAGCATGATTTCATTCGCATATTTCATTTCCTCACATATCTAGCATTTCTCAATCACCATATCCACGTAACCTACATTTTATCATCAATACCAATGGTGGTGAGTGATTAAGGGATGTGACTTGTTAGATGTGCAAGGAAATGAATATATTATAATGAAGTATGGAAAAAAAATACAAACAGTGACGGAGCCAACTACTAGAATTAGGGAGCCAGTAGCCAACGACTTACTAAGGGGGGCCCTAGTCAAAGATACCAAGGCAAAGGCTTACAATCTGTTTGTTTGATATTTGTTTCACAGTGAATGTGGCAATTTGGCTTTATGAGGAACTTGCTGCATTTTCTTCTGTTTGTGGGGAAACAAATCTCAAACAAACAGGCACAGGACATAGCAAATACACAAAGGCAATTTAAGGTTAACCACTTAAAGAAAATGAAAGGAATCAAGGAATATGCCAATGAACAAAGGAGTGTTAAAAACAGAATGATCAAGAGTTTCTCCAACATAACTCAATTTTATAGAAGGAAAAGGAACGAAAAACAAATATTACAAAGAAGCAACACACATTGAAACAGCTGTTGAAATTTTCACACAATTTTCTTACAACATATTATTGTTGTTGTTTCTTCAAAATAAGAGCTTTTGAATCAAGGTAAACTGGTTACACACTATGAGGGAATAGGAAACAAACCTCTAATTGTTGGCACACATTATCCATATCAACCGTACACACTCCTATGCACTTGATCTTACAGACCCTTCGACGCTTCCAATGAGCATGTATATTATCCAACATGTTATGTATGAAACCATCTCTACCTAAAACACCAAAATTGAATTAATAAAGGATAGATAACTTAACTAAGCGCTTATAGCATCATAAGTGCTAACAAAAAGATAAAATAAAGTCAAACTATATCGTAGCTATTATACCCAAATTGAGTTGGCGACTAGATTTCAAGGTACTTCTAACCAACTCATTAATCTCCTCCTTTGTCAATGGTTCACCCAACACCTCTTCTATAGACCTCACATAACTCGGGCTAGTCCCGGGCAAAAACGGACCGGGAGACTGAACCGGTTTAACACCCTTCTTATGTGGCGGTGGAAGAACAAAAGAATCAAACTCCTTGAGCTTCTTCTTACTCGGCGGAAGTGGAGGCCGACCGGTCCAAGGTCTGGGCATAGTAACCGGTCCAAACGGAACAAAAGGCGGTTCACGCATTTGAACGGGTTTGGATTTAGGAGTTTCGGTGTAACTGTATTTGAATTCGAATGGAGCACCTTCGATTACGTAGGAGACTCCGTCTTCACTGATTTTTACATTTTCGGGGGTTTTGTTTACTGGTTTTAGTTTCTGTTTGGGTATATTTGAAAACTTGAGTGCTGGGTGTGATTGTGGGTCCACTTTGGGCTTTGATGGCTTCTTGTTGGCCTTTCCGGTGGGCCGCCGGGATGATTGGTCGGAATTGGAGGCAGATATGGGGAAAGTGGTAGCGAGTTTTAGAGCCATTGATAAGAGAAAGTGGTGCTTCGCATTTCTCAGTTTCACTACGAGATGAAGATTTGTTTGGTTGAATCTTTGCGACGGTAAACCACACCGGCTGTTGTCTCTACAAACCAACGTTATCCGAAACAACCAAGATTTTTGCTTTTGTTCTTCGGGGTTTTTAAGATTTTTTTGGTAATAACATGCTTTAAATAGATAAAAGATTATAGCAATGTTATTGCAAAAAGAAATGATATTGTTAAAAAGGGAACTCAAGAAAAAGAAAAAATGCTATTGATAAAACGGGAAATAGTAACTAACTAGGACACTCTTTAACAACCTTTAAATAATAAATATTTTTTATAAAAATTGACGTATTCAATGCATTGAAAATTAAACAATTTAACTTTCTTCTACAAATATTTTCTTAATTAGAAATCCTTAAAAATACACTTACGACACTCATTACAAAACCCTTCAAAATAATTATCATGGTTTAACTATTGGTTTGTAAAAGAAAAACTATTCGTTAGTTATAATAATAAAAAAAAAACCATTAGTATGTTTGTTACTATTATAAATTATTATCGATGTAATATATAAGTGGAGCAATAGCAGAAACCTAAATAAAAACGATTTAAGCACACCCACATAAAAGTATATATTGTTTATTTATTTAAAAAAATATACTTTGTTTAGTTTCTTTTTCTTTTAATTTTATTTACTCATGTGTGCACGCTTTAAGCCTTTATATTTAGATTTGTGATCAAGTAAGAATTACTTTCTAAAGTGAAAGATGATATTATTATTTTTTTCCTAACAAAGAGATTATTCATTAGATGAAACAATTTGATTTTTTTTATTAAGTTTGCACTAAATACTTGAAATAATATTCATTTTAAAATAACTTAGGAGAAAATCAAAATGATACCCAAGAGTGTTTAGATGAGATGACGTAGATTTCTTCTAACTTGACCAAGGTCTTATGTTCAAATTCAGTTTTGGACATGCAACAACATTAAAGCTTTAAGGGAGAGTTGGTCGCCCGTTTGCGTCCGACAAGGCTCGAGGGACTACTCTTCACAGTTGTGCGCGCGAGGAATACCCGATTTACACACACAAAAAAGGGACGAGAGAGACACACAAAAATGCTATGGGGGACTAAGAGCACAAACATCAGGGGTGGCTAGGCATGTCAACAAACTTCGTATCGTGGGAAACTGCCCAAAACCATCCAATTTGACGAGTTTTCTCCATTTTGACAGGGTTTTGGTTTTCTTGGATTTTATGCAGCAATAATGGGGATATATATACACTCACCTCGAATCTGTCTCGAATGGAGAAAATTATTAATATGCATCATGCAAGTCTCTAATGTCAACCCTATTTTTGAGATATTTTAAACTTTTAATCGATGTGAACATTTCTCTAGTTTGATGTTGACAAATACAAATGGTGTTAGGTGTTTCCTACGCCAAAAGGATTAGATTAATAAAGACATTTTGAATATTAATTTGTGGTAGTAAGTTCGAGTTTGTGTTATGGGTTTAGGGAAAACTATAAGTTTGGGGTGTGGTCCACATCAAATATTTAGTCTGAAATATGATGATATAATATGTTTTAAACGAAAGTTTTTAGAAAATTTTATTACAGTTTCATCGATGTTGATTTTTTCAGTCATCATTTTATATACCTTCAAGGTTTTAAAGAAATTTTATTACAATTCATCGATATAATCATGTTATTTAAAAACTTCTAAATTTTAAAATAGGAGATAAAATCCGCAAAATGTTAAAAATAGATAAATCAAAATTGCAATCAAGAAAATAAAAGAAAAAGTTGTTGCCTATTACTACCTCCGTCTCTAATTGTAAGACCTTTTTGCTAAAATCACGGGAATTAAGAAAGTGGATAATTGTATTAAAGTTGTTTGTAATCACTATTGTTTTTACAATTTTATCCTTACGAGAGAGAGTTGATTTATGCTTTCCATATGCTATTTATTGTTGATTGAAGAAGAAAATGTATAATAAATAGGGGCATGTATGTAAAGAAATAATTAATGTAGTTGAAAATAGCAAACGAATCTTATAAAAAAGGGACAATTTTTTTTCAAAAGTATCTTATAATTTATAATTAGGGAGGGTGATATAAAAAAAGTAAAAAGTGGGTGGGTGGGGTCACAACAAATGTAAAGAAATCAATAACTTCGTTTTCTTGTGAACTATTATTCATACTTGTGCAAATTATAAAATTAACAAGTTGTTGCCTCTAGATTCAGAAGTTAGTAACTTTAATCTCATCTGCTTATGAGAGTACGTGATTCTTTGTTCAGCTGCTGAGAAAGTTGAAGATCGCAAAACAGAAAGAGGAAAGAAAAAGAAGAAGAAGAAGAAAAAACATGAAGTGGAGTGTAATAACACTTCAGTCTTCACTACACTGAGGTTAGTACTGTACTGCTCCATTTTGTCTTTTTCCTTCAAATGTAGATCAATCAACAACAATGTTAAACCCTTTCTTTTTTCTTGCCTTCATATTTACTTGATCTGAATCACATCAACTTTCTCTAATTATCTCGAGTTCCATTTTTTTTTAGGACCCTTTGATTTCTTTTCAAGCTTTCTGTCTAAAATCTACTGACTTGGGAACTCATACATGCAACTGAGTATTGGAAAATTATGATTGAAGTGATTTTGGGGTTATCTTAGTTCTTTGACAAGTTAACATGTTTCAATATTTTCGTGAGTTATGTCATATGGGAAACCAAAGATTACTTTTTTTGTTGGGAGCACTTGCTGTTAATTATTTACTGTTTCAATCAATTTTGGTTCCATATGAAAATGAAAGAGCTCCTTGGTCTTCTTCTGATTTCAATAATGCTGTTATGGTGGAGAAAGTCAATATTCCCATTATTGAAGAAGATGTAGGAATGCATAACTATGCAAAGAGTAGTTTAGTTTCTGATAGTGTTTCTGAACATGGAGTGAATAGAAATGATTTTCACATTTTACTTGGGAAGAAAGATGTTGGTAAAAATAAAAGCTTGGAGTTAGATAATGTAGGTTCCAAGAAAAGTTTCATAGCAGTTTTGGCCAAGGAGAGTAAGCTTGACTTTTCAGTGAACCCATCTTTGGAGACGAAAAGGGGAATTTCTACAATTTCTCAGTTGGTAAAAAGTAAAAATATTGATTCAAGAGAGCATGATGGAGTTGGTTTTGGTGCCTCACAGAGTTCAATTTCATTGACTAATCGGACTCGTCTTGAAAATTCTCCTCAGATTAAGAAGTTGTCTGCTTCAGATAAAAGTACTCCGGCGAATAATGTTACTGTGAGAAAGATGAGGTGTAATATGCCCCCTAAGTCAAGAATGTTGATACAGGAGATGAACCATTTGCTAGAGCGCCGCCGCACTTCTTCTCGTGCAATGGTATTATTTTTGACAATTACAAACTTTCTAGTTGCTACCTGGAAAAATGATTGTTGTGGAGTTTTGATTATTTCAACCTGGAATTCTACTTTGATTGCAGAAACCAAGGTGGAAATCCAAACTTGATATGGAAATTCTAGCAGCAAGGTCAGAGATTGAGCATGCTCCTACAGTAACAAACGACAAGGAACTCTATGCTCCCCTCTTTCGCAATCATTCTATGTTCAAAAGGTAATCTTAATAAAGTTGTTAAAAAAATATCACCTCAACTAAAGTAAGTTCTACTCTGACATGCATTGGTTTTGACACATGCTTGTTTTGTTACCAATCTTTCCTGATTGCATGTGTAGGAGCTATGAACTGATGGAACGCACACTCAAAGTATACATATATATGGAAGGAAATAAACCGATCTTTCATCAACCTATACTTAAGGGGCTATATGCGTCGGAGGGGTGGTTTATGAAATTGATGGAGGAAAATAAGCAATTTGTTGTGAAGGATCCTGCAAAGGCCCACCTGTTCTATATGCCATTTAGTTCACGTATGTTAGAGTTCTCCGTTTATGTACGTAACTCTCATAATCGGACAAATCTCCGTCAGTATTTGAAGGACTACACAGATAAAATTTCAGCGAAGTATCGTTACTTTAACAGAACTGGTGGTGCTGACCATTTTCTTGTTGCATGCCATGATTGGGTATGATGTTTGCTCTTTTATATTTTTCCCTTTAATTCCACTTGCATGATGAACCAAGATATTATTCTATTATGATGGTTGAATTAAATGCCTATTTAATGTCCTAATACATATTTGTTTGGAAGTCCTTACCTAGCATTGTCCTGGCCTTTTTGATGAGGGTCAATGAGCGTAACAACCTTATTTATTGGACATCTCTTTTATACAAAGTATTTGTTGGGATATGGCTCATAATTTAGGACTCGGATCCTCTACAACTACTTTATCTCTAAATACAACAGTTCCTACATCTTTTGTATAAAGTATTTGTTGGGTATGACTCATAGTTTACTGAAATAGACATCTTTTATACAGGGACAGTTCACCGGTAATCTTGTAAACTGGATCTTAGTATTTAAACACAAGTTGTACTTTATAAACCCTAAACTTGAATAATAGAAAGGTACTGACGCCGCTCTGCAGTCAGAGATGTAGGCACAATTATCCGAACTCCATAATCAAATATCCTGTGTTCTCAATTTACATTATTTTCTTGTCTCTATTTACTTTTGAACCATGTATTCTGCTGATTTGCTTCATCTTTTGTTTTCTACTGTAGTTTGTATGTCATTATAGATATCAGCAATGTATGTAGTAGCATTGCTCTTTGCTTTTGTGCACATAGCTAAAAGCCTAAAACTTTTACGTCTCATGTTGTAGGCTCCATATGAAACAAGGCATCATATGGAATACTGCATAAAAGCCCTCTGCAATTCTGATGTAACTCAAGGCTTTAAAATAGGAAGAGATGTTTCTCTCCCTGAAACCATGGTCCGGTCGGTACGAAATCCTCAGAGAGATCTAGGCGGAAAACCTCCACAACAAAGGTCCATTCTGGCCTTCTATGCTGGAAACATGCACGGTTATTTGCGTCCGATATTACTAAAGCATTGGAAGGACAAAGACCCTGATATGAAGATATTTGGCCCAATGCCTCATGGCGTTGCACACAAAATGAATTACATCGAACACATGAAGAATAGCAAATACTGCATATGCCCCAAAGGGTATGAAGTCAATAGCCCACGGGTAGTTGAAGCCTTGTTTTACGAGTGCGTACCTGTGATCATATCTGACAATTTTGTGCCGCCATTTTTCGAGGTTTTAAATTGGGATGCATTCTCATTAATCCTTGCAGAGAAAGATATTCCAAACTTGAAACAAATACTTCTTTCAGTGCCTGAAGAGAAGTATCTCAAGCTACAACTTGGTGTCAGAAGAGTTCAGAAACATTTTCTTTGGCATACTAAACCTTTGAAGTACGACCTCTTTCACATGACCCTTCACTCAATTTGGTATAATAGAGTGTTTCAAATAAATGTGAGAAAAAAAAAATGAATTTGAGCCCTCTGAACTAGAAAGCAGAAGCACGTCTGGCTTAAGAACTTAGCAGAAGAAATGAAAACTTAATTATGTGAGACAATGCTTCTTAAGCTGTAGAGGCAATGAGAACTTGAGAAAGAACATGGCAAGAACTAGGAATTTGTATTCAGTATCCTAGTTTGTTACTAGTACTGAATGTATCAAAAATAAAATGTTCCAGATCATGTCAATGTACTTAACAGTTACAGGCTTCTTGCAGTTTTCAACAGTCCAATTTGAAGATAAATAATTGTAAATATATTTTTTTTCCTTCAATTTTCATGTGAGTTTCAACTTTCCACCCCTACATTACCTAAAATCAAACATTTTTTTTAATATCTACATTTTATTACCGAAGAAAGTATCCATTAAATGACACAAATATTAGTCAAGTTAAGCAACATTAGCAACCAAATATTACATCGATCACTAGTTTGAATGAGTTATTTTTATGGTTAATGTATAAGAGCCATTTCCAATGAGTGCATGTTACTTCTTCTAAATTTTAACATCTACTTACATTTTTACATCAGTTGGGAGAATGGTTAGAGTAGTTACCTTAACTATCATGAATAGTACTAGGAAGTAAGAACAGTTTGTGCAATAACGAGTAAGCAAAATTTCTCACATTTTTTTCCCCTCATCTTTATCTTGTTTTCCACCTCATGTAGCAGACACTAGCGGTCAAAGAAACATGGCACTTGTTGAGCACAAAATAGTTTGCCTCCTCTAATAATAAAGTGCGAAATGGGAAGGAAAAAAAAACAATGATTGTTTGTTATTTTAACATACTCTTAATTATTTTTAATATTCACCTTTCATTTATTAACCAGTAGTTGATAATATTTCTTTATATTTGTTAGATTATTTTTAAAGTGAATTGCATAAGTTTTTTCTTAAAAGAGTGAAATATAAAAAATGAAGTATACTAATCCTCAAGCTTTACGTTTTTGACAAATTATCAAGAAAATATGAAGGTCAAATTGTGCATGTCCACGAAATCCCAAAATTCTGCTCCCAACTCTCCACGTGTCCCATCCACCATGAAAGTGAAGCAGTGCAGCGATGATCTCTGTCTGTCCTATCCGTTATCCAATATGGATTTTCGATACAACTATGAAGTATGAACTATGTCTGTCAGTTCAAACCTTCTGAATTTAATGAAACAACTGTACCAAAAGTATATAGTATAAATAAAAGTAAAATACCTATGGTTTGCTCCATTCCATTTTCATTGTGATCCAAAAATGTAGAAAAATATGTATATCTAGTATAAAGTTTATATTTTATTATATACACATGCACATACACATATACTAAAAAAAGAAAAGTAGGAGTGGTCCAACTGAGTTGGAGAGATTGATACAACAAGCCAGTAGGTATATCCCTCAAAAAAATAAAAAAACAAGTAGGTATAGTTATCAAATCCGATCCATTCTATAATTCTTCTGCTGTACTAATAATCTATATACCCATTTTGTACAAAATTTATTAGTTAGTGACTCAGTCTGTATTTGCTGGGTTGCTAGGTAGTGGTGCCTACCACATTTATCTAGCTTCAGAAAGTTCAAAATCATATCTAGTTGATGTTCTTTTATCAACCATGTTAACTTCAGATAAAGATTCTTTCCATTTATCACAAGTATAATTAAGGAAGGTAACTCAGTAGATTAATCATTTCATTTTTCACTCACAATTTACTTTAGTTCATTTTATGATAATAACATTGTTTCTAAATCTTATGTAGTCCCTAATTTCAGGATATGATAATTGGATTTTGATCATTAATGGATGACATACTCACAAATATTGTGAGACTCACAAGTTATATTAGTGACCGATTCTTAAAGTTCATAGGTATCTTCTTGATTTCATGATCTCTACCAAGATATAGATAGCTATTAGTTATGTTCTATTACTTGAAGTAATGTTTTCCATAATGTCAATGCTGCACAGAGGATTTGGTGCTCAGAGATGCAGTTAGGTATACAGAAAATTTTGGGGACACTCCACTGGTCAATCCATCAGCACACAATTCAAAAGGTTATCATACAAGAAACACATCTTTGCAATCTCCTCAAGTAGGAAGTGAAAACCATGAAATCTATGGAAGAAGAGCCATTAACAATAATAGTGAACTGCTAGTAGATACCAGATCTATTGCTGCTGTTCCTTCATTTTTATTTAAAGGGTAATGAGCTTTTGTTCTTCATGCTTAACCATACTACTACCAAATGACATTGCATGAATTGCTCTGTCATTGAATTTTCACTTATGTAGCATCGATACTTTAGATTGAAGATGTGGCTGGTCTCCGACATCGACATGTGTGATTACATTCAAATATTTGACTTTCTCAAATTATTACTACTGTTGGTGTCGTGTTTGGTGTCCGTGCTCAGCTATTATATTAGACTAAATGTCAGATTATAAGAAGTTCATTTTCTGTTAATATTTTGAAAATCAGCATTTTGCGTTTTTATAATTGCTATTGCATTATCCTCATATTTGTGCAGTTTGACACTCCCATTTCTTGGTCTACAATATGCTTGGAGTTTGGGAATGGCCTCTTGCAGATATTCTTTCTCATGCATTAGATGTGCTCAACTTCAAGTTCATAGGTAAATAAAACGACTAGGTTTGTGGAAGGCAATCTGATGGAAAATATTATTTAAAAAAAAATAGATTACTTATTTCCGAGTTCACTTTATTTTCCTTTGTCCATTCATTATGGTCTACAGATTACTGAATACTGCTATAAAATTATGGAATTTCTCAGAGTTACATCTCGTGTGTTGAAAACATTGCGCGGTTCTAGTGACGATATTGGGTGGTTGCAGCATGCTCCTGGAATGCCTCCAGTACATGATGGAACTTCAAGATTCTTGGAATTGCTATCAGACATAAGGTCCCCTATTTTATTATAAGGTTTAATCTGATATAATCTGGACTAAAGATTTATTTTTCCGTTCTCATTTACCTTTTGAAGACCATGATTTTCTTGCAAAATCATTCATTTGCCACATTTGGTACTGTTGAACATCAAATATAACTTATTCACAATTTTATATTATGACATTTCTTTCTTTTTATGTTCCCCTTATCTATGTTTTTGGTATTTTGCCTGCTTTATTTTTATACCATCAAATATTAAAATTCTTGTTCATCTTTTCTTGGGAAACTCTGTTTACATAGACTGTTCTTGGGTTTCATTTTACAGAAATGGAAAGGATTCACTGCCTAGTTCATTTGTTTATTTGCTGATTCCAGGTATGACAAAATCCATATCATCTACCTTCACCGTTGAGATTAACATATATTTATTTTTTGTTAAGATTAGAACTTAACTTACAAATGTTGCAGGTCTATTTAGCAATCATGGACCCTTGTATTTTGTTGCCACTAAGAGGTTCTTTTCAAAGATGGGTCTAGCTTGCCATATTGCAAAAGTTCATAGTGAGGTAATCAAATTATTAGTTTATTCAAATTAGTCAATCAGTGTAGGAAGTACTCGGGTTTGAACCTTGGCTGAAACGATTGTTGATCAAACTTTACTTGCCTCTTGGCACAATTCGGGATTACCGAGGATCCTTTCCCTTGAGAACCGGAGGTTTAAGATTAAAAAGTTTGTCGACCAGTTTTAACTTTTAACCATTAACATATATTTGCTGAAATGCATTTAGTTTATTACATTTCTTCCTTTTGGAGTTTGAACATTTTTCCTTACACTCAGATTTTCAAATCTATTTCTCGTTACACTATTCACCACAAAATTGCATCCTTCTAGCGTCTGAGTTTCCAATACATATTTGTTTCTCTTTTAAGGCATCAGTGGAACACAATGCCATGGAACTCAAGCAGTATATTGAGGAGATTTACTGGGGTTCTGGCAAGCCTGTTATGCTACTTGGACATAGTAAAGGTGGTATTGATGCTGCAGCTGCTTTGTCTCTATATTGGTCTGACTTGCAGGGCAAAGTTGCTGGTTTGGCACTGGTACAGAGTCCATATGGTGGCACCCCCATAACTTCTGATATTCTCCGTGAAGGCCAGATTGGCGACAAAGAAACCCGGAGAATCTTGGAACTTATAATATGCAAAATAATTAAGGTAACCATTTCACATGCCTTGAAGTTTGTGGTTGGACTAGAGTGTACTAATTGCTCATTTTATTTGTATCTAAAAATGATATCAGAAAAAAAAAAAACTCTTAGAACTTAAGATGATCATAAGCATTGTTCTCGATTGAAAACATAAATCAACCACAGAGGAGGATTGAGGATGGTGAATCTCTGGCGCTGGTGAACGACCTCTTCGGTGACGATGCCTGTCCAAGCGGGAAAGTACCTGCTAAAGGCACTCCAATGCTAAAGTCAATCTCAGCATAATATGATAAGGATAGTGAATGAGAGATACCTGAAATAGGGTAAACCATTTTCTTTATAAAGGAGGACTTGATTGGTTAGCAGACCGACTCTATTAAGGAGGACTGAGTACACAACCCTTTGAACAGCAAGCCTGAAGGGCAAAGGCGTTCGCTAGCTTGGCCATGTACTACAGTATAGTACACACACAATGAAATTTGATACTTGGGCAGGAAGTTACTTGGCTATTTCTTCTCCCCGTATGGGAAAAGAATATGGTATGACTATGAGCCAATTGCTGATTGATTAAGGTGTTTTCTTTCAAACGGACTGTTATGTTTTTGAAATCGGGTTGCTAGGAATCACATGTTACATTTTACTTCTATTTCCTCACAATTTTATGCCAGGAATCCGAAGTCCTAACTGCATCTGATTTTGGTCTCTTTTGTTGTTAATTTACAAAAACTAGAACTAATTTTGTTAATTTCAAATTCCATAAGGAAAACACATCCTTTCTCTCCCTGTCTGTTAATTGTATGTCAGTTGTATGCTTCAGGGTGATATTAGGGCATTGGAGGATCTCACATATGAGAAGCGGAAGGAATTTATCATGAAGCACAAGCTCCCCTTGGATATTCCTCTAATCTCCTTCCGTTCTGAAGCAAGCATTGCCCCTAGTGTTCTTGCAACAATGACACAGATAGCTCATGCAGAAATTCCCCGGTTCATTCTACCAAAATTTGGATCAAAGGTGTCTGATAAATTTGTCAAATCAGGACGCCAAGTTCCTGTATTGGTTCCTGTATCTGCTGCAATGGCTGCATTTGCTCTCCACCTGCAGCTGAGGTATGGTGAAAAGAGTGATGGGGTAGTGACATGCCGCGATGCTGAAGTTCCAGGATCAGTTGTTGTAAGGCCTAACATGAAGCTAGATCATGCCTGGATGGTTTACTCTTCAAATTCAAAAAAGAAGAATTCAAGCGAACCCGATGCTCGCGAAATGTGTCAAGCTATATTTACTTTACTTGTAGAGCTTGGTAAGACAGAAAGGGAAGTGGAGCAAGTCTTATAATTCCAGTTTTGGGTCCTCAAATCACTTAGTTGTGTTGTTTGTTCAGTTTTCTTTGGTTGCTTTTGTTTCTTCAGCATTTCAGCTCCATGTTTAGCTACTATAATGCACAATTCAGTTTAGTACTCTTTTGAAACATTTTAGTCCCACTGGTGAAAACATTTTCAAGATTCTATTATATCTTACTTAACAAGAAAAATTAACATCAACTTTAAAAAATAGAAGAAGAAAATATTTTAAAATTTAAACAGGGCCTTATTGTAAATTTATAACATCAAAGCTATTCATTCGGACCATCCACCAAAATTATCCAAGGACAATAACACTCAACTGAAAACCCATTAAAATATAAGCACCCACAATTAGCATTTAGTAAAAAGAACAAAGAGTAAAAGTTTAAATTTCAATTTTAATATCTTAAATCTTGGAATTGTGTAATTTTCATTCTCCACTTTTCAATACCCTGAATTAGATCCTCATACCAAGAAGAATGGCATCATCATCACCATATATAATTGTTAAGCTAAAAGTGAAATGACACCATAAATAAAATTGTGTCACTCATTATTATTAGGCTTAATTACATTTTTGGTCCACGCATTTTGACAGCTCACGAAAATGGTCCTGCCTCTTTTAAATCGAACAAAACCGTCCCTAAACTATATGTTTTTTGCAGTTTTAGTCCTACCTCCTATTTTCAACTCCAGAAACGCAGAGAAATAACAGTTTTATGCTCAACCATGAAATAAACAAGGAATAAAACATGTGGGTATAAGGAATCCACTTTATTCAACACACTAAGCAAAAAATCTTAATTTCTAAGATATGTTTCAAATTAGGGTTTTTTTGGTTAGTGTGATGAATAGAGTAGATTTCTTATACCACATGCTTTATTCCTTATTTATTTCATGGTTGAGCGTAGGGGTAGGTCTAAAACTGCCTAAAATTGTCATTTCTCTGCGTTTCTGGAGTTGAAGATATGAGGTAAGACTAAAACTGCAAAAAAACATATAGTTTAGGACAGTTTTATTCGATTTAAAAGAGACATAACCATTTTCGTGAGCTGGTCAAAATGCGAGGACCAAAAGTGTAGTTAAGCCTTATTATTATTACTGGTATCAACCCTCCGGTTTATGTGAAAAGAAGACTTAGATAATTTACGGTTCGATTAAAAGGTAAGTAAAATTAGAGTGGTATCAACCCTCCGGTTTATGTGAAAAGAAGACTTAGATAATTTACGGTTCGATTAAAAGGTAAGTAAAATTAGAGTTTCAGGCAAGCTTCATACGCGTTATTATTATCGATGCAAGAATACTGTTTTGGTGGCATAATAGCGCTGCAGTGCAGGACCACCACAAACAAATGCATTAGTGGTTTGGGCCATTAATAATTTGGTAGGACTAGGAAGCACTGCTCTAGGCCCAAAGTGTAATATTATTGTTCTGCCCCACTATGCCGATGTATTGTCTGCGTGCAAATACAAATATACCCAGGAAACATAACTGACAACAGGAGCCATTTTCATGTAAAAAATCTGCGACTTTATATGACATCGTAAATACAAATTTTAGGTGCAACCAACTAACATAGTAGTATTACAAAATATTGCTTTCGTCTATGTTAGAGAATACAAATATATCATGTTTCACCTTTAAGTACGATATATCCTGTTTTGATTGAGGTATTGTCCGCTTTAGATGTAAGTTATTTACGATTTTGTCTCTTATAAAAGACGCCTCATTGGATCGAGGATTGTGAGTGGCATTCTATATAAATTACTGTTGGTCTCGATTCTCAAACAATGTGGGACTTTAAGTGTATCAAATCAGTCACACCCTTAATCGAGGCAAAAGGAGAGTTTCTGTGTCGATCCAAATGAAGTTGTCAATGTTCCGTTCCCACGCTATTGAAGCTTGCATTTGGAGGACCATATCTTATACACACCATAAAATGGATTGTGACCAGGATCATCAATTTGAACCATCCAACCCAGGAAGTCCCCAAGACACCGTTGTCCAAATAAAGGCCTAATGACCAAAAACCCTATTTATTCTCTATTAAATACTAATGCATAGTGTTGGGCCAGATACATCACATCTTACCCATAACTTGCCTCTTACTCTCACTCTCTCATTGACTTGAACGTCAGGGCACGTGCAGTTACACCACCTCTTCATCTTCACAACCTCTGCTTGTTCATAGACCATCAACCTCAGGTCTGAAAGGAACAATATATATCATGGTCTAAAGTACATGGAAAAAGATAGGTAGACCACTCTTTGTGTACACCCTCTATACAACTGCTGATGTGGCAGGGGTAGTTTGATAATTTCACTCACAACCACACAATCTCTTCCCCTTCTCTGTTCACCAAATCGCTCTTCTTCCTCCTCTATTTGGCCTCACTGTCGCTCCTCTTCCTCCTCTCTCTGGCCTCACTCACAACCATCGTTTTGTCACCACAACCGAATGACAACTCCTTCTTCTTCATCATCGTCGTTTGCCCATCACCATCTCCATGTGTTTTGTCCATCACCACCTCCTCGTTGTGTCTCTCACCCTTTGCGTTTAATTCTGGTGTAGTGAGTTTTGATGACGGCGACGGCTGAGGTTAGATCGGCGACGGGGCTGGTGGAGATAGTGAGATCTGAAAGTGAAAGTAAGAACGACGGTGGTGGGGTGAGATCCGAGGATAAAGACGGCGGCGGTGGTGGTGGGGTGATGGGAACGACGGGGGTGGTTTGGTGTTTTCTGGACGTGGTGGTTATGGGTCTTCTAGGTGACGACGGCGATGACGTTTGAGTGGCTGGAGGTGGTGGTCGGTGGAGGAGAGGATGGAGGAAGAGAGAGGATTGTTTCACTGTTTTTTTTTTTTGGATTCACACAATAAAAAGTGGCCACGTGTCGCATTTTTGTGTGGAGGTCAATGGGTGGATGTCACCTAAGGTGGTTCGCCTATAAGAGCTCAAAGTACATTGGTTTCAGCATCAAATAGAAAACCAAAGCATATAATATAACATGTTTGGTTTCTCCATTAGAACATGAAATTATAATTTAGACAGCTCAACAAAAAAGTTACATAACAATGTTGTAAGGATATATATGAAGTAAGGAGAGGGATGGATAATTTGAGAATTTATGATTTACGGAACCGCCAAGTTGGATAGAAAATGGAACTTACATGTATGATGAGACACGAACATCCAGAAGTACTTGAGATCAGAGACATACAGTAAATGATATTGTTACCCCGATAACACCAGAACTGAACGAACATTTTTTTGACGAAACCAGGAACAGAACATTAAATTGTTCTTGATCTTTAACTTTCAGAAAATATTTTTCGAAATACGTGGAAGTAAATGCAGTCTCTTCCCATTTACAATGGGGTAACATGTTTGAGCAGTAGCAAATGTAAAAAAAAACAAGTTATCATTATTTTATTTTATTTGGTTACACAATCAAGTTTATCATTCATGGCAATAAAAATAATAATTTATATCAATTAAAAAAATTGAATTTTGTAATTTTTAGACCGTACAAATATAAAATGTAGACATATTATTTAATTTAAATAAATATTTTTTATATTAATTTAAAAAACAATAAATATGATAATTAAACCCAGAAAAATGACAAAATATGTGTTCTATGTATTTTATATTTTTTGATAAAATATATTTAAGTTAAGTTAAATAATAATAGAGTAGGTTGCCAAAAATGATAAATATAGCGTAAGAAAAAATACAGTAAATCTGAACGGAAAAACTGTACAGAAAAATCCAAAACTTGGTAACTCTTCACCATAAATATTTTTTGGGGCTAGTTTGGTTCGTTAAATTTTTTGATCAAATTTGGTTCATCAAATTAAATACAAACCAAAAAGAAGAAGAATTGATAAAGGAAAATAATGGCTTGTAATAATGAAAATATAATATTTAATAGAGAATTGATTCTAGTTAACTCAAAAGTTAGGAATTGTAACTTCAACCAGAATTGATTTTGAAGAAGAGAATTGTTTTTGTAAAGCTGAACCAAACGTGTGAAAAATTGTTTTTTTTTTCTTCTCAATTCTAAGACTCTAGAATTGCTTCTGAACTAAGAAGAAGTTGAACCAAACAAACACTTAAAACTCAACTTTAAAAACTAAGCATCAACATCATTGTTTTATTTTTTGGTTAATAGGTCTTTACCCCCCTGTAATATAGGTCATTTCCGGTTTTCCCCCCTGTAAAATATTTTTTTTGATTCACCCCCCTGTAAAATATTTTTGTTTTGATTTACCCCCTAATAGGCCAAACAAAAACCAATTTTATTTTATTTTTTCAAGAATTTTTCGTTTTTGTTTAG
>Ga0315915_1002191_pt1 | contig 24466 bp, 3 predicted proteins | sample MpolbnodulesMG_FD_207738 | JGI IMG/M metagenome (GOLD analysis project Ga0315915, IMG submission 207738) | Medicago polymorpha root nodule microbial communities from Los Angeles, California, United States - branched nodules | ecosystem: Host-associated > Plants > Roots > Nodule | place: USA...
CTCGAAATTATTGAGTGTGTTTCTCTAGCAACCACGCCTATTCTCATGGTTGATTGCTATTAGAATCCTTGAAGAATGAAACTTTATGTGTCTCAAGGTTTGCTAGACTATTCTCATGTTTCACAATCCTTGTCTAATTTCACTTGTTCCAATATCAAAACTTTGTTGTCGCTTTATGAATTGGTATTTGTGATGATGAATTAACAATTACTAACCCTCCAATGTCGCTTTATGAGTTTGATAATTGTTAATTCATTATATAAACAATGAAATTAGATTAGAAAGTAGATTTATATAAAATTAGGGTTCAAGGCTTGGTTTGATTAGGATTACGTCATTAGACTTATCCAACAATCCCAAGACAAGAAGAGTATACTCACTCATGTTCATTGTAGACATAGAAGAGAAGAAGAAAAACATAAAATAACAAGAAGAAAAAAAACTTTTATTAAGGAAGACAATTGTCACTATTGAATTCCAAGAAAAAAAGATGAATTGTTGTGATAGCTAGCTACTCTATTTATAGTTTACAATGAATTAAGCCCTAAGAAATACATCACCAGAATGTTCCACAAGAAACCACGAGCTTTTAGGTCAGAAATAAACTAATAGGTAGTTTGTCCTTGAAGCAGAAGCAGCAGAAGAAGGTCCTGGGATTGGCACGGCCGTGTAGCTGGTGGCACGGGCCGTGCCAAGCTTCGGACTTGGGGGAAACATATTTTTTGTCTTCAATCTTCGTATTTTCAGCCAAATCAGCTCCAAATCCTCTTTCTTCTGCTCCAAGACTAAATCTTTCAATTATTTGTTCCTGAAATTAAATAACTTGCAATTGAAGTAAAATAGTTCTAAAAAGGATACAATATTAAATAAAACGAAATCAAATATAAAAAAAACGGACTCAAATATAATATTAAAAACACTAATTATTGACTCATCATTCATTTCTCATTTATTAGGAATTTGATAGTGTTGTGTTGTTGCTCGCTTTATGAGTTGGATTACTCAGCATGTGCCTTCGATAATGCAGAAGTTTTAAGGTTAGAGTGACACCCAACTTTAAAACATAATAATAAGAGGCAAGAATAAAGTTAGATAAAAGCTTAAATGAAACTTATCATAAACATTTTCAACCACATGTAGAAAAAAAGTTAACAAAAAATGGAATAATATTATAAATATGTCAATTATATATTATAATAATAAGTAAATGAAACTTGCCACAAGCTCTTCTTGAACAACATATTTGATGTCATAGTCGGTATCTTTTCCTCGTTCATTTTGCATATAGTAAATACTCGTAATAAAACTAGTTGGATCAGAGTTGGTATTTGTTGCTTTTCTTTGTGTTGTTTTATAATTTGAAGTGTTTATATCAATTGTTTTATTTCCTATGTTATGTTGTTGGTAGGAGAAAACATAAAAAAGAGATAATGATGTAGAAGTCTGAGCCAAACTATGTTATAACTTGGTGTATTTTATGAAAGTATAGATACATTATTTCTCATCGATTACTTATTGTTTAAAATTTATTACTTTACACCAAGCTTTTAAAATTTTAATAGTATAAATTTATCGATTTGATTTTGCTTAGCTTTATAGATTTTTTTTTTGTTGGAGATTGTATTCTTTAACAAGATTTGTCTCTTACATCAATTTCAATTTATCCATAAAAGTTATTAAAAAATTTCCGTAACAAAATATAGTTTTAAAAGTTTAGTAGCAATTTTCTAGTACATTTTACTACACCATGGCAAGTAGTTTTCTTTCATAGTTTTGATCTTTTATTTAAATTCAGCATAATAAATTAGTCAATGCACTTGAAACCTTAAAATCTCTTAACAAGGACTTCACTATCATAGTTGTATTAATTGGTATTGGGAGTAAATTAATTAGTTTAATAAAGCATCTTAAATTGCATGTAATAGAATATGATGGCTAACGAGTTCAAGAATATAAAATTATGGTTACTTAATTGAAGAAACAAATTAGTTGTGACAATACGATGAGTACTTAATTTTAAGGGTAAAGTCATTAGAGTATTTTCTCTCCATTGACAAAGATACACAAACCGATTGTGTTATTTGGAAGATATCTATTGTAAAATTAAATCAACGAGATACCTTCAATAACACAAATATCTTATTTTATACCTCTTTGTTGGTGGATAAGAAGCACCTCTCAACCTTATTCAAAACAAAGTAACCCATTATATTGGTGGTGGGACTAGATTTTTCTTCAATCAAAGAGACATGAGCAATTTAAACAAAGGAGCTTAAACTCATACGTCATAAATATGACAATTTGGAAATCAATAAGTATGTTAAATTCTGATCCTTAAATCAGTAAGTATGTTAGATTTTGATCCTTTTGAATGTCAATATATGGTGGACATCCTAATTCAAAAAATGATTGTAAGTATTAATGTCACTTGGTTGAATATAGCAAAATGTATAGAAAGACCACTCAAGTTATATACTGACGTAAGTTAGTCGTACAATGCTTCAACAACAAATTTTATAAAGTTCACTGTCTTTCATATAAAAAATAATTATTCCCATATAAATTATTGTTGTTGAAGGATAGAACATGTAGATATGAATTTTACAGAATTTGACTCATAAATCAAACATTTGACACGTAAGATATTTCATATGGTTGTTCTCACTAAGGATGTAAGAATCAGTGAGAGTTTCTATTCTCTTTTATTCTATATTCTGTTTTGTATCGATACAAACTTTATTTTATGGCTATCTACATAAATAATGATTGTGAGGTTATTATTGTTATAATCATTTATGTATCGTTTGTACAAATATTGAATTTGTAAACTTCAGTTTCATCTCACTAAAGATCTTAGTTGAACTAGTTAGAAATACGTGTGATTTAGAGATCACATTGCATGAAATTTCCTTGACACTCAATCATGTTGATCTACATCATCAAACACATTGATATGGTGGTTGTAAGAGTTTACTCATGTTATACGTCAGTGGCGACAACCGTAGTGATCATGTTATTATTATAAGAGATAAACCAGATTGCAAAGGAGAAATCTAAACATAAATAACATTCAAATGCACACATAAATGATTCTAATCACCATAAATAACAATGACTTCTTTAACTGCTTCGTATCTAACAAAGGCAAAAGTCAGTCAAAAAAATAAAAATTGTTATAAAAAAGAGAAATTCTAAGATAATCACCATATAGTAGCTAGAAATCTAGTCACACACAACAAATGATCCAATGATTTTATGATGTTGATTCAAAGAAAGCGAAATTTCCTAAATGAACCTACTAGATATGGTTATAGTTGAATGCACATCCACTCAAATTTGATATAAACACAAACAAGTTCTAAGTAAAAAATAACATTGATGATATATGATGTCGTTTGATCCATGATAGTGGTTGCGAATAAGACTTAGTTATATTGTTTTTGTAAAAAGTGTACAGAAAAACATTCCAAGATTATCAAGACATTGGTGTCATCCTGTAAAAATTACAATTCCTGCAGCTTATAGTAGTGCAGTCTTTTGTTGTTGGTTGTAACAAACACAATACCTGCTTCTTTATCGGATCAACATTCTTCCTCAAGCCACCAGAAGATGGTCGGAGCTGCACAACTGCATGAATTGGATGAAAGTGCAACTGCAACCAAGACAGAGGCAATCAAATTTACAAATTTTCCCAGATATCATGTTATCAGAAGAAACATTAAGACATAAATAGCAAAATTGAAGATAATAATAGTGGGTCATAACTTTGAAATGTTCTAAAAAAAAATAACTTGAGTATCACAATGACAAAATTTATGAAACCCTTAAGTTATCTAGAATCTAACACACATAATCTGCTAAGAGTCTTTAGAGGATCATGTTCTATCATTTATCTTCTAAGTTGACATTTCAATAAAGCTAAACAACCTAATACATATTCCTTATCTAAAGTCTGAATAAGATGATCTATGCTATACCAAAATATCAGAATAACCATAAATAACCCCAAATTAAAAACCTTAATTGTAAAACTAACAATCCTAAATAATCTACATAAGTTGATTTCAAGGCATGCTTGTATGTTAATCTTCCACATTTTCACAATTCATTTACACAGTGACACAATTCTAGCTAGATTAGCTTTTCAATATAAAAACACATTAATTAATTTCCCCTAATTCAGTTCATCACCTTAATAAAATATACTCCATCTTAAAACAGGAAGAAACTCATCCTCATAAGTACTTTTTGCAAAACTCGCTCATCCCAAGTCTATTGAAGAAGAATTAAATGTTCAGTAAATAGGATACCAATAATCAATTTTCATAAACAAACATCAACATTGAAATTGAACCCATTAACAATTCCCAATTCTGAACGGCCAACAACACTAACTTTTCTCCACCTTCAATGATTTGAGAGACTCCCTTAAGAACTAGAGTAGTTAGTCTATACCTAACCTGCTCACACCATTTACTAACCAAATATATTGAATATGTACAAATTAAGAATGTATCTTACTAATGTTTCAAAAAGTAAAATAAAATAATACATGTTACTATGAGAAATTCTTGATCAGTACCATTGTGTAAAAAACTACTACCGTTTACTTTTGATGTTTCCTGTTTTTTTCTTTACAAGGTGCTTCCTATTTTTATCTCTACGTTTTAATAAGCAATTTTAATAAACTTGTTGCTAACTAACAATTCCAAATTATGCAACTCAAGTTAAACAAATATATTATGTAGAAGATTGTGATGGTTGGAATGTTGCGCTCAACGCTACACCTAGAGATTTGTTTGATATATATGGTGATTTGTAACTATTACTTTTACGACAATCCAAAACACTAACGCAAAAACAATCCAAAACACAAACACAATACCATAATCCAAAACACTAACACAAAAACAATCAACTTTTCTCACCAAATCATCACTGTACCTTCTTTATTCCACCTAAACTATAGCAAAGAACTCAATATCTTTTTTTTTTTAATAAATATTTTTTTACAATTTTTTTCAAAATCTATAAAACATTGATAAAAATAAAGGAAATATGAATATGACATTGTATGAAGACAAACAAAATTACCCTAGGATGATGATGACATGAACATGAGCACTAAGTGACTAGTGAAACTTGAGTGACAATACTACGGTGAGAGAGACAGAGGTTACATTAAGCTCTTCTGACAGTGAGAATGGAAAACACGGTTGTGAAGAGGGTTTCTGAAAAAAGGGTTTTTCAATGGCGAGAGGCAAAGGTCGACGCGAGACACTCTTCCTGTGGCCTATGTGAGATCAATGTGGGTAAAAGGTTTGTGTAAAAAAGGTTTATTCTCTTTCTATAACATCTGTTCAGTAGTGCCATTATTAACATCGCTCATTTCGCTCTTGTTGGCGAGAAATTCTAATATGGTCGCATGACCAAAGAAAATGTGTTTGGTCACAGACACATAAAGAGATATTTTTTAATAGTAAAGAAGAAATTGATAAAATAAATGATTGAATATTTAAGGAGCATCTTTTTATGTGTGTGTGTCCAAACATTATTGATTTGATCTTGTGACTATCGAAGAATACCTCCTTGTTGGCTCAATTACAGTATAGGTTTTATGCAAAGTTAGGCTTCAACTCACGAAGTTGTTATTATCATGAAGGCAAGAAGTTGGTTTGCATAATTTCTAATATTCATCTCCATAAAAGCTTCGTTCTCCACTACGTAAAATAATGATAAACATATATGGATGTAATTTAATTGTATAAAAAATCAGATACGTAAGGCTCAAACTATTGTATAAAGCTTTAGACTACAAAATATATTAATAAAATATCATTAAAGATAACATTTGTTGATCCTCTATTTAGAGATTGTAAACTAAACTTCTCATGAAATATTGAAATTATTTTCATATTAAATTATCTACTAAAAAACGAAATTATTGTCTCAAAACAGGAAGAAAAGAAAAGAACGGTGATTTTCTTCCATTTAATTAACTTGTATTCACCAGGAATGTTTACGGCGCGGTTTGACTCGGTTTTAAGGCTAAAATTTATCAAAACTGCAAAAGATAAAAAAAATATGCGGTTTGATTTGGTTCGATTGACTTTTAAAATAAATTCCAAATCAATGCAATTTGGGTTGGATCGATTGGTGTGTTTTTTTAGACAATATTTTTTTCGAAGATTAAAATAAAAGTTAAAAAGCTCAAACACAACATATTTTTAGTAATGTTTCAAACAATGTTTTAATTTTTATCCAACATTACAATTTTATTTTCATCCAACATTGTTCACAACTACATAGACCAAATTAAAACCCTGCACAAAAAATAATCGTATTTTGTAAGAAATATAAAAGACTAAGATTTTATAATTCTATAAAAGTTCAGGTCGCACGCACAAACATTTTTTAAATAAAAAGGAAGAAGAAACTTAACAAAAGAAAAAATATGTCATTTTATAAAAGTTTCAATTAAGTTTCTATGAGTATTAGTCTAATTAAGTTTCATTGTAGTTTCGGTTTAGGTTGGATCAGTTTACCGTTTTTATGTTGAATAGATTCATTTTTGAACATTCCTACAATTTATTGAACTAGTACCCAATATGAAAATATGGAATAAGAATGCAAACAACAAGGTCGTTGTAGTATAGTGGTAAGTATTCCCGCCTGTCACGCGGGTGACCCGGGTTCGATCCCCGGCAACGGCGAGATTTTTTATTCATTAAGTTTTTGTTTTGTTTTTTTAGAAGATGCTGTTACGGTACAAGTGTTGTGGCTTTGGGTTCTTTCCCCTACGATCTGCTTCAATTTTTATGCAGTCATGATTTTCCAAAGATTTTTTTGGGTAGAATCGATCTTCACTCAGGATAAAGATAAGGTACATTGCACAATCTATTCCGTTTCTACTTGTTTATTTTTCTTTTTCGTGTACATTATCTATTCTGGTTCTACTCATTGCTTGATTTTTAATGGTCTTGTTTGAACAAAAAGTCTAATTAACCGCTTATGATATAAATGTTTATGCATAAGCTATTTCTATAACAAAGGATAAAATAAAATCAAACTAATTTCACATAGGTTATACATTGTTTTCATAAGCTGTTTTGGAGAGCTTATGAAAATAGCTTATTCAGATGTCATAAGTTGTTTCCATTAATTCACAAACATTCAAATGTTTATGTCTAATTTGCACATGGAAATGGATTCCTCGCAGTTAAATAGTGATCACAGGAGGATCTCAGTCATCTGACTTTATTTATTTGCAATTTAAGTTCTTAACTGTCACATTTTAATCAAATGGTCTCGAATGCACCTACTACAGAACCTGATTCCTAGACTGTAGGGAATCCAGGTCCACTTTTGATGCAGTCAAGATTAAACGGCTCAAGTTTCAATCACACATTTTAACTCTAATTACCTCTCTTTTACATCAGATTTTTCCTTATTGTAGTAATATAGGCACATATATGGTTAGGGTGATCAATACAACATTTGCGAAGCAGGAAAAAAAGCGTTCATTAACATGAAGAAATTATTAGTCATGTTGAGAGAAAGTGTTTTTTAATTTGCTATCCTTACTAAGAGTATAGAATAATGAAATCAACATTAGTGAAGGCAATGTTGGATGAACTAATTTCAGTTTAAAACGGGGCATTCTTGATAAAACTAGAATACTTCACTCAACTGTGTTATTCTGCACCAAGGCTCAGCGTAATTTTATTTTCTCTCAATGAACTTTTATGTTAATTGTTTTTTTTTTTTTTTGAATTACTTTGATTAACTTAATGGAACCTATCCTTGGTGCTGCAGCATATCTTATGCGTGTTTTAGCTTGAACTGTTTTTTCTCCTGACTAGTTTCTTTCTGGATCCAAAGGTATAGCCAACTCACTTCAAATTATTTATTTATATTTATGTTGTGTTTTCACTAAAGAGGATATTAAGATATACTTTGTTTAGATTTGCACATATAATGTGTATAGTTGCAAACATAACATATTCAAGGGATCGACATTCCCTGTAGTGGGGGAATCCCACTTTTGATGGAAATGAATTCTCTGCAGTCTAATAGTGATTGCATGAAGATCTCAGTCATCCGATTTTTATCAGTGGTATACAATGTTTTTAATTTATTTGCTCAGCTTTTAATCTGAACCATTCTGTTTGGATCAAACGGCCTCGAGTGCTCTAACTACTGCCGGATTTCTTTACAGTAGATAATCCGGGTCCACTTTTGACACAGTCGAGCATTGTGGAGCGTTCAGTCAAGATTAGACCGCCCAAATTTCTATCTTTTCAATTATTACATCACAAAATCCATTTTCTATCTTTTCTTTTCTCGTTTTCCCTCCTTCTATTTCTCTCTTTGTTACACCTATCACACTCTATTTATTGCTATCCTTAGTTCCTTACTAAGTATAGAACAGTGAAAAGACATCAGTGAAGGACTTGTTAAAAACTATAGATGAAGAACTAGTCATGCAGAACTAGCTACAGATATTTGTCATCCTATTGTTCCTTTCGTATGGGGTTTGTTCATACTTAATATTAAGAAACAGTTTGATTTATTTAGTAATTTTAAGTAGAAGCTGAACTGAAGTGTTTCCTATGTTGTCAATTATATGCAGCCTAGATCAGGATGATGGCCAGATACTGGTTTAACAATTTTATGCTCTTGCAGGTGACAATGAAAGATACTGTCACACAATTGGATACTGTTAGATAATTGGGTTCATTCAGAAAATATGAAGCAGAGTACCATATATAATTTATTTGACCACAATAGGCTATTCATGTAGTTCAAATAAACTCATTAAATTACTTGTTATAGAAGATGACCTTATCACCCTTGATCAATTGAGAGAAGGAATATAAGAGTTTTTCAGGTTCTCATTCCTAACTATACATATAATCACGCATTTCCTATAATTTCCAATAAAACAATAATAACATATATGTCTTTGCCGGGATTTTTTTTGGTATTTCTATATCAATATCGTACGATACATTGGAATTGTATCTCAATTCGATACAAAATCGAATCCAATTGATACGAATCTTTGTGTGACATGAATCTCATCTTTAATCTTTATTGGTCCTATTGAATCACAACCTAAACATTGTACAGAAAGCCACTTTTTTCTTGTCGACTTTGTACAGTCAATCACTTTTATATTTATGACTTGAATTTTTAATTATTTTTGAGATTGCTATATGGTATAACAATATTTCACTTTATTTTACATAAAGATGTCATATTTTTATTGATCGATCATGTATCTTCCAAACTCGATTCACGATTTGGAAAATAGATCTTCCAAATTCACAATTTGAATGTCTATTCACATAGTGTTTTAATAAACCAAAGGTACATACCAATAATGTGTCTTATATATTCATGGAACCCCTAACTTTATTAGATACCTGACACAGCATCCAAATGTAGTCCATAGATAATTAACTAGTGTGTGATCCTTCCTTTTCAGACATGATGATGTACCAGAGCAGTATATCATGAGCGTACAAACTCCATCTGCATAAGCTGTGCCATTTGCAAGTTGTAACTGCACTTTCTTCAGTCCTATGCCTATGACCCAGGTTCAACATTTCTCATAACTAGCCACGGTTCACTAGAATATATATAACTTCTTTTGTTAATCAATACAAAAAATATTCCTTTCTAATACAATGATGTTGTCTTTTGTTGCTGATAATGTTTATAGTCTCAACAGATTGAATATCTTTTGTTCTGGTATAATCTTTCTTAAGATGGTTAGTATCAAATAATAATTACTAGCTTTCATTCTCCTTACAAAAATTAATTTCTTAATATATTGCATAAATAAAAGAATAGGTCATCTCAATGACAAGAAGACATGATATAAAACTCTTGGCCAAAATAATTTGTTAATATATTTAAACCATGTATGTTAATTTTTGAATTTGTCAATAAAATAAGATTCAATATAATGATCTTGAATAAGAATCTGAATAAGGTCGTTGTAGTATAGTGGTAAGTATTCCCGCCTGTCACGCGGGTGACCCGGGTTCGATCCCCGGCAACGGTGATCATGATTTTCCGCTCTGCGGTTGGTATAATTGACCGAACTCTGTGATCAAATCTCTTGTTTATTTGTTACTGTTTTTTCGTATTTGTTTACTTTTTAACCGGGGTTATTGTCTAACAAAGGAGCACCTCAGTAACTTAAAACAACCTTTTGGTGAACATATGGGTCCTCAGAGCAAATTGAAGATTGTAAAGGATTACAATATACGTGAGAATTTTGTCTGCATTAAAATTAAATTACCTTGATAGAGAATACTGTTAAATGACTGCAATATACGTAAGAATTTTGATAATAGAGAAAATACTGTTTAATGTGTTGAAAAGATAAGAAAAAGCCTTGAGTCTGATGGAGATGTAACTGGAATCTTTTGACCGCACGTGTAAATCTCCTTTATGAAAGATATGTTATGAGAGGGTGTGTTGAATGATCGAAATCTTGACAATAACATGACATTATCTTAGTATGACACTCTTTTTTGTTTATTATTTTTTTTGACAGCTGTGATCCCTTTAGAGCACGAAAAGACATTGCAACTTCTTACTTTGATTTTTGTATTTCATTTGATTGAGTGAAAGACATTGTAACTACTATAGACATTTTTCAAAGGATGACCACTTAACATGAGAAATAAGATTCTACTCCGGATCTTCAGAAGTTTTGAGTAATTTCATGACCATGAGGGTGCAATGCAGACAAATTATTTGTGGCCAAGTGTTGATTAGATTACCTAATTTATATTTTTCTGAATGGTTAAGGTTACTCATGCTAACTACTAGATTTGAGGCAATAATTATTCATAAATGACCAACATGAAATTGTTGTCAATGGTCACTTCCATTCTTATGGTCTTATCTGTTTAGTACCATATAGAAAGTTTTCATAATACTAATTTTTCCTGTTCAAATTTTCCACCACATTAAATGTATTAATATTCTACCTCTCTACTTTTTGTTTGAATGATAACAGAATTTCTATTAAATAATAAGAATAATTATGTTTAAAAATGTCATATTTTTCTTGATAAACAAGTAAAAATCCTGTACAATATTGTTTGGATGTGGAAAAAAATGGTAGAAAAAAGAGGTGTGAAATTGTGTATCTGTCATTAGAAAATGACTTAACAAATAAGTTATTTATGTTTATAAGAATCCGCACGAATTAGCTGTGGGTGGAATTCCAAAGTTGCATATGTATTGTTATGTAGTACCCTGTGGGGACCTTAGGCAATTGTTAACAACAGTAACTAGAGCTGTCAATGCTTCATAACCAGCTATGAACCATGCTGTCTAAGTAGTAGTAAATTTTCAGCTACCAATAAATATTTGAAATGCTAGTACTGTGTTCGTACATAAGGGAAGCTGAATTCATTTCATTACTTAACTAGCAAGCTACAGTGTGAATTGTTGCATTCAATAGAAGAAACTTCCTGTTCATAAAATTACATTCACATTTGTTATCTGCTGTGCCAAAACTGCTAAAATTCTTCACAAATGTTGGATATTTGAATATTTCTAATGCTTTTAAGTACGAGCATTTGGAATGAGAGTGAAGGAATATTTGCTGAGTTTGTTCCTGAAGAAACAAGCATCAAGAAAAGGAATGGAGATGCAGAGGATATACGGTTGGCTAGTTGGGTGGGTGAAAGAGTTAAAGAGCGGAATGACAGCGAGATTGAGTGTTATATCCCCACACACGACATAACATTAACATACTAACATTTTGTCATTCTAAAAAAAAAAAAACGGAGTGGAGATGCAGCTGTGGCTCAAAGGCCACTAGTACATATAACCAATGTTCTTAAATTAGGACCGGATCAACCGGGTTAACCATTTGAACTAGGAACCGGTCAGTTTGTCGGTTGACTCTATCTTGTTAGTCATTCGGTTCAACTGTAGTTGAATCCGTTTAGTTGAATTATGATTTGAAGGTCTCGTCGATTAAGTAAAACATTACATATATCAATAAAATGGCAGAAGTGCAAACTACACCTTTCACTCTATCTTTTAAACACCTAAGTTATTGATCATTAGTTGAAATATACACTGTTGTCACAATTTAAAAAATGGATAGTGAATAAATCAATGGAACTAAAATAGAATTGCTAGCAACTACTAATGGAATGAATTGTTTATATGGTAGATTATACCGCAGGCAATGGTGTTGTGAATCACGAAAACTTCACGTGCAACTCTGACTTACTTGTTTACTACAACCGACCAATTTTTTATGACTTTCAAAATATACTACCAAACCTTGGACCACTTTGATTATAGAGCATTTCAGACATTAATGTTATTGTTACCAGCTCTGTCTCTAATGTTTTTACTCCCCACACTTTCATTTTGTCTCACTCTTTCAATTATAAACAAGTCCACCGATAGCTCAAATGCATAAGTTAATTAAGTGATTCTCCCTTGAATTTTACTACTAATGTTGTGTAGAGACAATTGCTTAAATTAACTACATGTCAGAATAATATAAGACAGAAAAAGTTACATGCTTAACTCAAAAAAGAATGAACTTCATTGAAGCTATAAAATTGGGAAAAAATTAGGGTCATGTCACTCATACTTTACTACAATTACATAGACTTTTTCTACATAGAAATCTGCCATTAAGCAAAGGAAATTTGCAAAATGACAGGAAGAATAATTCAGTGTCAAATGTTCTCTAGCACCGACATCTCTAATCAAAAGTGTGTTCGGTGTCTGACATGTGTCAATGTCCAATACCGACAAATATGATTACACTCAATTAATTAAGTTTCTCGCATTATGACCGTTGTCGATGTATCAATGTCACTGTGGTGTTCGACGTTCATATATATATATATATGCCGGTGTTTCATAGATCTAATGAAAAAGATTGGAAAAAAACTGTAGACAAGAAAGAATAAAAAACAATAAGATTGTCATTAGAACAAGCCGTTGGAAGAAAAGGTTGCATGAGGTAAATCAAGTGGATGATCAACTCGTGCAATTCATGATTAATTTAATTAATCATTTAACTAGTTAACTGTGTTTTTATCACTTTTATATTTAATATTAAGTCTCATGTCCCTTCATATGGAATCTCAAGTCAAAAGCTTGAAACTTACGTCCTTGCCTACTTTTCTTAGGTCTCTATGATCTTGCAGAAGAAATTTTAAAAAATGAATAAATTCTCACTTTTGATTCATTACATTAGCAATATGCTTTCTGGCTGATGCAAAAGCCACTTTACCTTATTTTTATAGAACTTTTGGGGCAAGAGATTCTAACTAGCAGTACTATTTATCTATTTTTTTCCTTATAGTATTTTTGGATATAACAAAAGACAATGTGAAGGGGCAGAAAATTTTGGCCTATGATAATGTGTTTGAGAATATTGTGATTCAAAGTCTTAGCCCATGCACAAATATACTGCTTCCATATTCTTGCAGTCTGTTCCAAAGCTGTCAGAATCCTGTAACGTATTCTTATATTCGGTTTGTTTTGGATATCCATTATGCAGCTTTTGCCTAGAGGCTTTGAACTAATTAATCTTAACAAAATCTTACAGCTAATAGTTCCAAAGACACCCCAAATAATTCAAATAGTGTATGTAATTTTAAATCAAAGAAGATAGGACATAAATTTGATGAAATTTTTAAATCATATAACTAGTGATTTTTTTACTTATTTATTTTGGTGCCTCAATCTAATGAAATTCAAGTTTTCATCCTAATAAGGTATTGGGATCAAGGATTGTGCATTTGACACAATTACAAGAAATTTGGACCTTCAAATTTAAATTAGGCGATTTATATCTTGATTTGGTACTTTATATAATTGTATTTGAATTAACAGAATTATAAATTGCAAATCGTTCAATTATGTTTTGAATCATGAATACTGTTAGTCTAAATTGTGTGACTTTACACTACAAAAAAAAATAAAATTGTGACTTTATTGAATGCGTGATTTTGAAGAAAATTTAGATCCATGATTAAGGTTAAGTACACTAAATTTTGTTCCTTGACTGAGAGGAGCACCAAGACTCGCAATAATTTATGAATTTTATACGGCTGAACAAGCACAATTAATTTGAGAATTGCTCTATTCGTCTCTTGGATCCCTCAAAATCTATTGGAAGTTACGACAGTTGAGTGTTTTTTTATCGGAGTATAACTCCTTATCGATTTATTTTACAGATTAAGAGAAATCCACGGAGCGCACAAAACAATTTTTGATCAATTTTTACCATGAAATGAAAACCTTGATGCTGATAACTGGGCCCAAATTATGCATACCTTTTTCTATAGAGTCAAGATAATAATATTAAGTTAGACTACACCATTAATGTCTAAAACCATTCAAATGTTGTAGTTATGAAATCTTGCGTAGGATTCAACATAACCAAACCCCTATCCATTAGTCATGTCCCTCATTATGTGGATCCAACGAAATATAGAGAAAAACAACAAAATAAGAAGCATTATAGCAAAAAAGAGAAAAGACTTTTGTCCTCACGGACAACCAAAAACTCATCCATCATGCACAATTTAAGGGCATCTTATGAATTTAGAAGTAGCAAAAAAAAATGCTACCATTACCACGGACCCATTTATTATGCTAGTGGTGGGTAGTGCCTATGCATAGCATTAGGATTAGGATGATAGAGTGTGACAATAGCATTGTTGAATTGGTTTGGTTTGTTTTTTTGTATGAATCCCCGTTTATTTGGGTATGGTATGGATTCCAAATGGTAAGGTGGGGTCCATTTGATGTTTGTCTGGTGGTTTTGGAGGCATTGCACGCCCTTTCATACCCCATCGGTGCCTCTTTACTAAGACCAACTTGGGTTGGGACCATTACTTCAAGTTCTATAAGAACCCATCACACACCACAATTCTAAAATCAAGTTTTTCATACACAACTCAACTACTCATAAGAAAAGAAACAAAACAACCTCTTTTCATTTCCTAAGAGTTTGAACATTAGTTGACTCTAAAATATGAAGATGGGTGCCATTGGAGGCTCTAAAAGAAGGCTATCATCATCATCTAGTAGAGGACTTGGAGGAGTCCTTAAGGAGCAAAGGGCTAGGCTATACATAATAAGAAGGTGTGTGGTCATGCTTCTATGTTGGCATGAGTAATTAAGAGTACACATGTGTTTGGTAAACACTAAAATCGCGGCGAAAAATCACAGTGGATCAGAAGCTACACATTGTAACTTCTAAAATTCGCATTGAGAGAGCTTTGAACTCGTGGTAGAAGTGTCCACCGTTCAACCAAACACATGCTTAGTAGTTAGTTAAGTTGAGATCTTTTTAAGACTTAGAAGTTCCAAGCTTGGTTCCATGACAATAGAACAAGATTGGTTCTTTCTAATTTTTGTCTTTTTTTTCTTTCTTTAGCTTCTTCCTTTGATTCATGGTGGGTGTAAATAGCTGACGGCCGGCTTGGATATTATGGGAGAGTGTAACAATTTTTTTTTTCATGGGTAGCTAGCCTTTATGTACATCCGAATATCAATGAATTATATCAATGATTAACGATATCAATTTTGTCTCAAAGTCCATTTTGCTCTTGAATCTTGATATTCTTTACTTCATTCAATTGCTCCTTTCATTTTTTGCTGAATATTCTTGAATCTTGATTAATGCTTCTGCATGTTCAGAAGCATTGAAAGAATCTTCTGACTTGGTGGGTTTTCTTAGATTTTGTGAATATTCAACACTAAGAAAAGAAGCACCAATTCAGATTTTACAATTCATAGAAATGGTTTAGTCATTTTTCACAAGGCTAAGTTCTAATCCTTATTTGTCATTAAAAAACAGTTCTAATCTGTTAAAATTAGTCTGCAAAGAAGTTTTTGTTTTGCCTTAACAGATTCCTTAATATATTACAAATTAATAAAGATCTATATACTTTTTATTTATTTCTTTGTAATATAAGAATGTCAGAATATTGCAAAATAGTTAAGAGAAAAAAATATTGGCTTATAATACCTGACAAAACGGAAATAAGATGATTTAAATAAAATATACTAATAAGGAAAGCTTAAACAACAAAATACTGTATATTAAGATTTTTTTTTGAAACACTGTTTATCAAGATTAAGTTAACTACAACTGGTATCAATAATTAGTCACATGATGTAGGCCCGTTAATCATTTGAAGTGAAGATTTTGTTGATGACTCTAAAATTGGAATTGCCAGCACAGCAGTAACATTTTATGTGGTTTATGGAATCTAACTTTTTACCTTTTTTACCCAAAAACAGGAAGTACCTGTGAGGTGTCTGCAGCTTGAAGGTAAGAGAGCAAGAGTATTTTACTAATTTCTACGATAATTTTGATGACAATTTTTGTGACAATTTTATCTCTAATACTCACATTATATTTTTACTTGGAGAAATGATATTTTAACATTCATTTTGTGATAACTTTATCTTTCATACTCATATTATTTTTTACTTTATCTCTCTATTGCTTTGGTTTTGTGCAAATACTACTTTTTCTTTGTAAAATATGATTGTACCATAAGTTGTCAACCAAATGGTTTTTCAAATAACACTCATCTTTTACTTTCTCTCTTTATTATTTTTGTTTTTGTGTCAATATCTATTTATTCCATAAGTTATCCCACAAATGGTTGTTCAAATAATACATCTCATTTTAGAAATACATTCGGTTAACAATTAAGAAAATAATTGATATGCATAATTTAAATTGTTTATATATATATATATATATATATATATATATATATATATATATATATATATTCAATTAAATCATTGGAAATCTACATTTCCTAAGTTTGTTTCAAAAACATCTCCATAAAGTTTATGTGGTATGATTTTGTTGAATACATATTTAAAAAAGTTTTACATTATAAATGTATAAATTAAATGATGTCCTCAAAAAAATTAAGTTTTGGTTCTCTTAGTTTTATAAACCGTAATTTTGGTTTCTTATTTTTAATTACGAAATTTTGATCTCCAATTTTTTTTTTTTTTGCCAACTTATGATTTTAATCATTTAATTTAATGGCGTTGTTGTAATATAATAGTGACATTGAAATGAAAAGGAAACAAAGGACTAATTGCGGAAAGTCTTAAAGAACGGGTGTTGTTAAATTTAGTGGGGAGCAAGCTTTAACACCAACACGTCATCAAATTATAGTCAAAATCATGGATTGAAAAAAATCAAAATGTAGGACAAATATTGCTCAATAAGAATTTCCTCTGAACAACTTTAACTTAGTTGTTGGAGACAATGCATAATATATGTAGGGGTTAAGATTCTAACCTCAGACACCTCACTTCTCCACATTTATGTGTGAACTCTAGCTACTATGTTACTTGACCAATAGAAAAAGAAATTTAGAATCATTGTAAAAAAAAATATAGGATAAAAATTGCAGCTTTACTAAAATAGAGGATGCATTTAAGTGTAAATATAAATGTATAGAAATTTCTTAAAATTCTTCAAAAAAAAAATTTCCTTAAAAAAAAAATGTATAGAAATAAATAGTTAAATATAAGATACGGATCCTAACTCATATTGGTCAGGGTTGTATTTCTCTTAAACTATGATAGTTAGATACTGTTGTTAGGAGACAAGAATTGTGCTCTCAACTTAATATAACTAGGACAAAGACACTAGAGAATGGAAGGTTGAGATGGATCTAGTTGTTTTCAAATATTGGTGTGTGATTGGATCCTCTTGTCTTCAACCTAACAACATCAATCAAATACTTAAAATCTTATATTGGTAATATATAAATTTTATTCAAGTTTTAAATCAAGTTATTATGAGAAAAATAAGTGCTTCAAACACGCATATACCGCACTTTCAGCTCGATAAAAACAACAAAAATGAGTGAGTTAATAGTCAAATCCTGTCTATGAGTGTGGACCTTACTGAATTATTAAGGCTCCCAGCCCACTTTCACATGTGCCACGTATCCAGCTCAATGAGCCAAATTAACACACAAAAACAAACTAGTACTCAAAAAATAGTAAACCTCTAAAAAAATAGTAATTAAAGGGACACAAAATATATTTAATTTTTAAAATAATGATAACTTTTGTCAATAAGGTATATTAGGAGAAAAAATTTGTGTCTCATGTAGGGTTTCTCATGTTTGATATTCAAACCTTTATTTTAGTAATATGTTTCTCATGCATTCTTTGTGATAATTTGTGATAAAAGTAGATTGAAATGTAAAGCACGGAATAATTCATGATAACTTCACGTTCTTTATGTAACTAACCAAAAGCTTGCGAGTGAATATTCCATGGTTGTTATAAAAAGAACTTTAAAAGGCTATTTTTAATAAAGTTTTGGATTTACAAGTTTTTTAAGCTTCATATTTTCGTCGGTTCTCAAGATTGATCCTCCTATTTTAGTTTTGATCATTCGATCATGTCTTTTAATTCTAAAATAGTCATATGGTATGTTTCAGACGACATTGCATACAGTATAATTTTGTGGAATGATCAAAACATATAAGATTACAAGAAAATTTATTAAAAGCTTCATGTTCAACTTCAAAAATTGTTAAATTTTAATTAAGAGTCATCCTAACAGATGTCTATTTGGCAAAAACAATAGTAATAACAAATTTTCTATTTATAAAAGCTTTTCTTTATAATTTTAAAAGGTTGATTATACAAGTTCTAAAACATTTTTATTATATTTGATTATCTAACATTACTTCTTCCACACTGGTTAGTATTTTATATTAATTAGTAACATGTAAATAATTAATTCCACCGAATGATTAAATATCATTGTATTATATGTCAAGTCATTTAAAATATATTGTATAACATTTTTTGAATCCATATGTCTAACATATAGACCAAAACTAATTTTTTTTAATGACAAATATATATATATATATATCTAGATAAAAAAAACTGTACAAGAAACACCAAAAAAGCCGTCAACAGGTGCTCAGAAACCACCAGCGAACAACCCCCCTGACAAACCCCCAAGGGCCGCAGCACAACACAACAACAATAACAATAACAGGAACCAACCCCCTCCCGAAAGGAGAAAGACACCACCAAGGAAACAAGGAAAGAAAACAAACACAACCGCCTAACAAAAATGAAAGACAGAACAGAAATAGATGAGCAAATAAAAACCTCAAAAGCCGACCAGAAGGGAGGAAACGAACGCCCCCACCCCAACTAAACGATTGTGTTGGTTTAAGAATTTGGAATATGTTTAATTTCAATGTCTCATGTTCGGTTCTTTTGATGTCAATTTAAGTAGATTATTTTAATTTTTTCAAAGAAAAAAGATTAAAATAATAATTAAATTTAAAAATTTAGCAATATTATCTATCAATATAATAAATAAAAAAAAATGAGGATATTATCGAAGTAAAGTGAGTCAAGAATGAATAGTGTGTTTGTGGAGAAAGACACATAAGGAAGGAAGGAGAGTTGTTTGTTTGGTTTGGTCAAATTGCAGCCTTATGGTACCCACGTGCGCCTCTCTTATCTTAAACCCCACCACGTACTTTTGATTCTTTTTTAGTCACAGCATGTCCCCTCTTGTCTTGTGGTCCATTTCTATTTTTGTGATACATCCCCTCACCTCATTTTAAATCCTCATCTCATCCCAATCTCTCCCCTTCTCTTCTCTTTAATAATACCATAACCATAATAAGTGAAAAGATGTTGCACACATTTTCTCAATCTATTTTATTTTTTATATAAATATATCATATTTAAACTTTATCTGAAAATTATAGAGTAATTTTATGTGTGTTATACTTCTTATGTCCAGCAATAATAGTACTACTAGCATTTATTAAAAAAATTCATAATAAATGAAAGATAAATGATTGCAATTTTACTAAATAATCATTGTTGATCCCTAGAAAAAAAACTACAGAAATTTTATACTTCCTTTGGTAACTTGGTCAATAAGAAATTGATATTTGGTCTCAACATACTTGCTTGTTCCATGATCTATATGATTCTTTGGTCCTTTGAGATATCTTAGAATTCTCTTGGCAAGGACTTCCAATAAATCTACTTACCGATAGAACTTTAGCTTCCATTGGTGTCTCTACAACATTGCATTTCAATATCTTGAACATTTTCAACACTCCAGTTATATAATATAATCGTCTCCAAACTCACAAATAGAATCTTAGAGTTTACAATTGCAATCACTAATATATTTGTCTCAATTTTAACTACTGGAGCAAAGACTTCAATTTAGTTTAGACAAACCCTTTTTAAGTTGCCTTTTGCCTTTAACCTTGAGTTGTACTTAACTATGGATCCATCTGAATTCAAATTCAGTTTATACACCCACTTGACAATAATTTGATGCATATTTGGTGTCAACTTAGTAAGCTCCAAGTTTGTTTTATCTCAAAGGACTTCAATTCTTCCACCATAGCATTTCTACAAGAATTCTCCTTCATCGCTTCTTCAAAATTTATTGGTTAATCGTTTGCAAACAATGCAAAATGCACCAAATCCCGATTAATAGCATTATGATAAAACAATTCACAATCCTAAAGCCTTGCTAGTAATTATCTATTTCTTTTCTATGAGATCTTAAGAATGTGTTTGGATAAGGATGTTTTGAGGGAATGTAATGTTTTGAGAGAATTCAAATACTTTCAGGTGAATTTCATTGTTAGGATAATAATTTGAAGAATTTTTAAAATGATGGAAATTTATGAAATATTTTGTTAAGTTAAATTTATAGAATTTCAAATAACACCTATCAGTTAAGAATTTCAAAATTCTTCATTGTTATAATTTTTAAAAATTTGCATTTGGGTCCTTACATTTTCAATTTGACCCCAATAAATTTCCAAAAAATTGTAAATTGACCCCTCAATTTTTTTTGAAATTTACAATTTCACCCCTAATTTGGATTTTCAAATTTGACCAAAAAAATCAAAATTTATAAAAGTTGTCCAAAATGATGACAATGAATTTTTTTGATACTTCATCCAAACAAAAGTATTGAGAAATGAAGGTAATTTAATTGAATCATTTAAATTGGTTAGAATTCTAAATTTTTTAAAATTTCTCAATTACCTCATCCAAACACATTCTATGACAATTTGCTAGAGTTTCCAAGTATTAGTCTCATTGTTTTTCCAATTATTTAACAATGAACAATCACTTTGATTGTTGCTGCTATTCTTTTGCTTTTAGTCCCTAGTTTCATTCTCAGTTACTATAACATCTCATCCATTCACCACTTTTTTCTTTGAATAGATCATTCAGTCTATAGGCACATGTGACATGATATCCAATCAATATTATAGGTTTGCTTTTGTTTTGTAACTTTGTTCTTCTTTTAATGATTTTCATCACACAATTGGTGTAAATAAACACTTGCACTATTTTATAGAACGCAATAGATGCTAGCCAATTCAGAATCACACACCAAATTTTACAAGTGTGATAAAATATTGATTTAAAAACAGGGTTTAGTCTATTTATAAATTTTCTATAAATAGTTTTTTTTTACCTTATCATTTGGTATCATGAAAAGAGATAATTTTAGGGAAACTTATATAAGATCTAGGTTAGAGAGCTTTTGGGTGAGTGCCTGGGGTTGGAAATGGAAAACAGATTCTAAACAAGAGATTAGATCTTGTGGGTTGAGAGAAGGAACACAGAGACAGGATTATGATTTATTATTGAAGCTAATTTATTGTAACTTTTTAGTATCTCTTAAAAAGACTCATTGATAGTGGAATGGAGAGTTGCCCTCTCTTCCATACATAGGTGAATTTGTTATGTTTGTTCATCTACTCTCTTTATCTTTGTTCACTTAGGTTGTTATATATGTTCTTGGTTGAATATTATTGTTTTGCAGAACAAATTCCTCAAGTGCGCACCGTAGATACTAAGGAGGACATCAAAAAGATGAAGTAATGATTCAATCGTGATTAGATGCTTTTAAGGGAGAATTATTGATGTCGATCAACCTAACACAATCAGAGAATATTGAGATGAAATATAAGGCAAATATTGGTCTTATCTTCTGAATTAGAGGTAAAGTGTTGATAGAGGTTTCTTCAAAAAAAAGTGTTGATAGAGGTCGTGAAGGAGAAGACTGGGACGATAATATGGATTCTCAAGTGCCTAAAGGGCTTGAAGACGCTGTTAACAAGACTCGATATCAACCTTTAAATGCATTGTTAAAAATTCTTATCATTATCCTAGAGAGTCGGTGGTAAAAACACCCATCCTCGGTCTGGAGAGACAGAGGTGAGAATACTCAACCTTTTCTTAGATAGGTCGTAGTTAGAATATTCAAAAGAAAAAAAATATTCAACCCCAACATGGAGATGCAGTGATAGAAATACCCAACATCAATTTGAAGAGGCATCAGTAACATTACTGATCATCAATCTAAAGAGACAATGCTAAGAATACTTGGTAGCATTGGTGAGAGAAGAAAAGTATTGATGTTAAGGTGGTTGTATTTTATTAGTTTCCTGCTGCGAGTTGTTGGTGTTTCTTTCACCCTCTCGACGATGAATAAATTTTCCGATTAAAAAAAAAAGTTGGCATCATCACTCTTTTTAAGTTAAGGTTGAGAATTTTGGTAAAATGTTGACTTAAAAACAAGGGTAGGAATTCTTGTAAAGACTCATTGATACCAAACATAGATCAATTTGGACCAAATTGGACAAATAATTTAGTGTGTTTGTTCCTTTACTCTTTTTATCTTTGTTCTTTACCCTGATTGCATACTTACTATTCACTTAGGTTGCTAGATTTTTTTTCCATTTGGTTGAATATTGTTGTTTGAATTGTTTGCTTGTGGTTATCATTATTATTTGCTCAACATATTTGCGTGTCGAATTCACCACAATGGTATATTACACAATCAAAGAAAATGTGATTTAATATTGATATGTTAAAATTCAGAAAAGTAAAACTTATCCTATAGGATGTTAGTATATGTCTAGCATGTGGTCTATGACTGTTGCAAGAATAAAATCCTTAATTCATTTACTCACATTTTGTTAGACAACGAAGATATTTTGTTTGACAAAAGTGGGAAGGTAGAAGCACGAAGACAAGAACCTAACATAAAATTGCAAGTTTAGAAAATTTCTTAAAACAAATTAGGTGTGTTGTTGTTAAACAAGGCATAAACTATTTTTTAGTGAGTTGGTGGTCTAAAACACCTAACAGAATGACATTCCCTGCAGCTATTGCCTTACACAATAACAATAATTTTGTCAAAAATAAGTTAATCATTTCTGATGAACATGATTTGTAATGATTAATTAAAGTGTAAAATTAGAATCTTGGATATTTGCTATAGATTTTCTTTTCGTTGTTAAAATATTGCCGCGTATATTTTCATTCAGCCGTTTGAGATCGATGCACATCTAAAATGTATTTTAAGGATATAAAATGTTATTATATATGTTAGGGTTTATTATTTCATAGGTCATAGCCACCATATGATGCAATATAGCATTTGATGACAAAATCACAATTAAAAAAACTCTAATTAATAATTGATGGAGATTGGGTCTTTCGAAAAGGACTAACATGACATAGATTTTACAAACTAAAGTTCAAATCGTAGCTCTAAGAATACAAATTACCTCTAATAAAGAAAACTTATACTTAAAAAAGTCTCTATTAACACATATATATTCTTAGAAAAAGGTCCTAATAATCTAGAGTTCGATCGGGAGGTAAGTAAAATCTTGTTCAAAATTGTTCCAGTCATAAATTGAACTCAGGTTGAACAATTCGTCATTTGATAAAATTTATTAATCATTTAAGATCAATTACTTCGTTTTAGCCGCCTAATTTTACAACATTATGCATTTGCTACATTCAAATGAAGAACAAACAATAACATACTTTGATAAATCTGATTCAAAATTAGGTATGTATCGTTCAATTTTGTTATAATTGTTAGATAGTTCAGAGGAGTGTCTGGAGCAACAAGAGAGAGGTCTGACACCATCATTAAGTGTATAAGTTATAACATATCTTATATGGTTAAGGTGGAGAGAGTCAAACCACTCACATTTGAATCCAACAATAATGAATATAATTATTTGGCTGTGAAAATGCATTCCTAGAAATTGAAAACTGAAAAAAGCAAGTCCTTATGATTGCATTGACTTAATTCTTCCACAAGGAACAAGCCAAATGTGCAGAAACAATGTGAGCTTTGCAGTTCGTCACTGTCAGAGCCAGATTACTGAAGTTGTTTATGTCCCCCCCATTTGTATATAGAGAACAACAATGCCAGCATCAATCTTTGGCCCAAAAGGCACATGCTCTTTTTCAGCACTATAAAAGAACCGGGCCATTTTTTTGTTGCCGCATTAACGATTGAATAAGAATCATGAGATATCATATAATTCATTGTGATTTGGACTGTCTCATC